>FWPU01000906.1_pt1 | contig 68649 bp, 64 predicted proteins | sample 2228361 | NCBI WGS metagenome assembly FWPU01 (sample SAMEA103939777, study PRJEB20133) | metagenome
ATCTCCCGCACGGCGTGGGAGATTGCCACGCTCGCTGGCGCTCGCTCGCAATGACAGGCAGGGTGTCATGGCGAGGGAGGCGTTCTGCGCCGAGCGAAGCTATCTCCCGCATGTGTGGGGGGATTGCCACGCCCCTGCGGGGCTCACAATGATACGCGGCGATGAGCGATTTGGACATGTGCTCTAAATCTCCACCCCTAACGCAGAACGAATGACATACCCGATGACGAAACTGAAGGCAGCCACGCCTAAACTCAGCGCAGCCATCTCGAGGAACCGCCTTCGGAAAGGTTCATCCTTGGCAACAGAGATGTAGTAATTGAATAGCGCAATGATGCCGATGGCTGCTGTAAGGGTCAGGGCAAGGCAGAGGTAATAGTTTGCCAGGATCAAGTAGGGTAGGATCAGAATGACGACTGTTGCGATGTAGGTGATACCCGTGTACAGAGATGCCCTGAGCGGGTGCTTCTCCGTCTGCTCCGAGCGAGTGGAAAGATACTCGGAGACCCCCATGGAAAGTGCCGCGGCAATGCCGGTGATCAACCCACTCAAGGCGATCAGCCGCGTGTTTTGCAGGGCGAGGGTTAGCCCGGCAAGTGCCCCGGTCAATTCCACCAAGGCATCGTTCAGCCCCAACACCACCGAGCCCGCATAGCGCAGGCTCTCCTCATCAATCATCCCGATCAAAGCGGCTTCGTGCTCGTTTTCGTCCTTGAGAAATGCGTCGATCTCCTCGATCTTGTCCGCCAGTTGCCGGTAGGCGGTCTGAGCCCTTTCCTCGCCTTGTTCCATCAGTTTGATGCCGAAGGTGAGCCCGAAAAGACGAGCGATCCAGTAGTAAAACCACAAATTCAGCCGATTGGGTTTCACGTCCTGGCGTGTGTAGCGCTTCCACTGATGATAGTGGTGGAGTTCATCCTCGGCGATTTTCTCCAAGACCCTCCGGTTTTCGGGGGGCTTGGTCGCCTTTGCCAGACGTTTGTAGATGTGATGCTCGGTGATTTCATTCTTTTGAAAGATGAGCAACTGTTGCTGAATTTCTGTGTTGATGCCCTCCATCGTTCTCCTTCATGGGTCAATGGGTGTGCTTATAGATAATGAAAGAAACGCTCCCTATATTATAGTAAAAAGCAAAGTTTTTTCGAGGGCGTGATGATCGGTCGTTGGGGCTCCTTTGCCACGATCTTTGCACTTCATCGTGAGGGCTTCCGCTTTGAAGAAAGTGAGTGGATCGGGTGGATTCGAGACGCAATTTTGTTCCCATTGCCCTTGGATTGTGCTATGATTGTAGTGCGAGGCAAGAACTCAACATGCCCTCGTTCTTTCGAGCGAGGTGATCGGCTATCTGCAAAGGGACGTACATGAGAGGCTGGAAACGATTGCTCTACTACCTGATGATCAACGTCCTGGTCTCCGCCTGCACGGTGTTGGCGGTATTGTTCATTTGGGATCGTACCCATCCTAGGGTCGGTGGGGAAGTGGAGGAAGTCGGCGGAGTATCTCAAGAAGCGCAGACTCCGGTCGTTTCCACTGCTGGAGGTCCAACCAGTGAGGTGGGGATCAGCCCACCGAGCGCGCCAACCACCCCAACCAACCCGAGCAGCCTCGCCACTCCATCCAGCCCAGCCGTGCAGGAATACCATGTTCAACCTGGAGATACTTTAGGAGCCATTGCTGACCGCTTTGGCGTCAGCATCGAGGAACTCGTCGTGGCGAACAACCTGGCTGACCCCAACCGCTTGGATGTCGGTCAGGTGCTGCTCATCCCTTCGACCTCTTCGCCCGCCTCGGCACCACCTACGCGGGCGGTCCTATTAGGCGAGGCAACCGAAACGGCGACTCCGCCACCCACGAGCACCTTGCCCGCGGTGGTCGGTCAGCCACAAGTGGTGATCGAGAACGTGATCGGCGCCGGCGACCTGACCACCGAGCGCGTCTTGCTCAAGTGCATTGGCTCCGGTGAAGTTTCCCTACTCGGTTGGCAACTCTTGGAGGAGGATGGGCAGGTCTATACCTTCCCGCAGTTCACCTTGTTTGAGGGTGGGGCGGTGAACCTGCACACCAAAGCCGGTCAATCCACCGTGGTTGACCTATACTGGGGATTGGGAGCACCGGTCTGGAAATCGGGTGAGACGGTGATCCTCCTCGATGCTCAGGGCAACGTCCATGCCACCTACCGCGTTCCTTGAGGTTGACCATCTTGCACCTCTTTGATACACTCTAACCATGTCGCAGGTACTTTATCGGAAGTGGCGCCCGAAGAATTGGGATGAGATCGTCGGTCAGGAGCATGTCGTCCAGACCCTGCGCCATAGTTTGGCGAGCGAACGCATCGCTCATGCCTATTTGTTTGCCGGACCGCGCGGCACCGGCAAGACCACCACCGCCCGTGTGCTCGCCAAGGCGGTCAACTGCTTGCACCCAGACCCGAACGCCCGTCCTTGCAATGCGTGCGAACACTGCGATGCCATCCAACGCGGTCGCTTCCTCGATCTGATCGAGATTGATGCCGCCTCGAACACCAGCGTTGAAGATGTGCGCGATTTGCGCGAGAAGGTCCACTTCGCCCCAAACCAAGGTCGTTATAAAGTCTACGTCATTGATGAAGTGCACATGCTCTCGACGGCGGCGTTCAATGCCTTGCTGAAGACCTTGGAGGAGCCACCATCACATGCCATCTTCATCCTGGCGACCACCGAGGCACATAAGATTCCGGCGACTGTGCTCTCTCGGTGCCAACGCCACGAGTTTCGCCCGGTTTCGATCGTCGAAATCGTCCAATATCTGAGGCACATTGCCGAGGAGGAAAATCTCCAGGCGGAGGAGGCGGCTTTGACGTTGATCGCCCGCCAGGCTTCGGGTAGTTTGCGCGACGCGCTTTCCCTGCTCGACCAATTGGCTTCCGGCGGTGCGGAGATCACCCTGGAAAAGGCACAGGTGGTGTTGGGGACGGCAACGGTTCAAGCGGTCTTGGAGGTGATTGATGCGCTATTGGCGGGCGATGCATCCATCGGTTTGGGGTGCATTCATCGAGCCATAGATGCAGGCAGCGATCCGCGTCAATTTGCCCGTCAAATCGTCAGCCACTTGCGCAATGTCATGTTGATACAATCAGGCAATGCCTCTCAGGTGGAAGTGCCCCCCGATGAACGGGAACACGGCGAGCGCCATGCAAAGGCTCTCACCACTCAGCAGGTGTTGCAGTGCATTTACGCCTTCAATCGGGCTGCCACCAGCGCACGCACCTCTTGGCATCCTGTTCTGCCCTTGGAGGTGGCTTTCTTGGAAGCATTGAGTGCCATCCAAACGGATCACGCAGTGGAGGAGGGAACACTCCTCTCCAACGCGGCGCGTTCGATGTCCATCCCAACATCCCCAACCCCAGCGAAGCCATCTGCCCCGCGTGAGGTTGCTCCCTCCATCCAAGGTCAAGGTCAAGCCCAAGATGAAGTTCCCAAGGCTTCCCAGAGGGCATCCGAGAAGGCACCCGAGCAGGAGAGCGAGCAAGATCGAGCGCGCACCGCTCGCCTCAAAGAGTGCTGGACGCAGGCTCTCCAACATATACGGGCTCAAAACCCTACCCTGTGCGGTCTATTGAATTCCTGCAAAGCACGCTACCTGCGCGGCAATGTGCTTTACCTGGCTTTTGCTAGCGAGATCGTCATGAAAAAGATGGCAAAGAAGGAGAACTTAGACACTGCCGAGCGGGTGTTCTCTCAATATCTTGGGGAAACCATTCGAGTGCAATGCACGGTCAGCAGCGCACAGCGCAACTCGCTCCCCCCCGAAGTGGATAGCAACGGCATGGTGGCAACGGCGGTGCGCGACCTAGGTGGTGAGATTGTGGATATTCAATGAGACTTTGGGTAGGCATTCCATGATTTTAGGAGAGTTCGATGGCTAAAGGGTTTAAAGCCCCCAAAGGTCAGAGCCCTAGGGGCATGATCGAGCAAATACAGAAACTTCAGGAGCAGATTCAGCAGACACAAGCCCAACTGGCAGAAGAGACCGTCACCGCCAGCGTGGGGGGTGGAGCCGTCAAAGTGGTGATGAGCGGCGATCAACGCTGCCTCTCCGTGGCGATTGACCCCTCCCTGCTTGCGGAGGGTGATGTAGAGATGCTCCAAGATTTGATCGTCTCTGCAGTCAATACGGCGCTGGAACAATCGCGGCAACTGGCTGCCGAACGGCTGGGTCCGTTGGCGAGCGGTCTCCCCTTCTGAGCCCAACCTAACCCTGTTGGATTGGTGTGGAGAGAGGTGGGATGATCCTGCCCGAACCGCTTCAGAATCTGATCAATGCCTTCTCACGCTTGCCCGGCATTGGTCCGAAGACCGCCGCTCGGCTGACCTTCTTTCTGCTGCGCGCGCCAGACGAACTGGCGAACGATCTTGCTGAGGCATTGCGCGCCCTGAAGAGCGAGACGAGCACCTGTAACATTTGCTACAACATCACCCAGGCTGGGCGGGAGGTCTGTGAGGTATGTGCCAGTCCCGAACGAGATCAGAGCACCATCTGCGTGGTGGAAGAACCCCTGGATGTGCTTGCCTTGGAACGCACGGATAGTTTTCACGGCACCTATCACGTCCTGCACGGTGTGCTCTCGCCCATCGAGGGCATTGGACCGGAGGATTTGAAGATACGCCCGTTGATCGAGCGCGTGCGTGCCGGCGGCATTCGTGAAGTCATCCTGGCCACCAATCCCAGTTTGGAAGGTGAGGCGACCGCCATGTATCTGAGTCAACAACTCAAGCCCTTGGGGGTGCGGGTTACACGCTTAGCACGCGGCTTGCCGGTCGGCGGTGACTTGGAATACGCCGACCAGGGTACCCTACTGAAGGCTCTGGCAGGTCGTCAGGAGATGAGTTGAATCCCGATCGGTAAAGGAGATTGAGATGGACCCTGTCACTCGCTTTAGTGTCCCCCCACTTCATCAAGTCACCCGTGACCTGGCGGATGTCGCCGCCGGGCGTTCACCGGCTGATTTGGTGATACGCGACGCACGCATTCTCTCCACCTACTCCGAGCGCATCCTCGAAAACAAGGAGGTGTGGATCAAACACGGGCGCATCGCCGCCATCCAACCTGCCGGCACTGCGCAAATCGGTGAACACACAACCATCTACGATGCCCAGGGCGGCATCCTCGCGCCGGGTTTGGTGGATCCGCATGTGCACATCGAAAGCAGCATGATGACCGTCTGTGCCTTTGCCGAAGCAGCCTTGCTCAATGGTACCACCACGGTCTTCTGTGATAGCCACGAGATTGCCAATGTCGCCGATGTCGCCGGCATTGAGTGGATGTTGGACGATGCACGCCATGCCCCACTCAACGTCTTCCTGACCGTGCCCAGCACCGTCCCCGCTACCTCCCCGGAACTGGAGACGGCTGGCGGAGACCTGACGCCGGAGAAGATCGCTGCCCTCTTCGATACCTGGCCGGAGGCGTTGGCACTGGGCGAGAAGATGGACCATGTGCTGGTCTATTTGGGCAATGAACGCAGTCATGCCATTCTCGCCGAAGCGCTGCGCCGCGGTCTCCCGATTTGCGGTCACTGTTACGGGCGCGAGTTCGTCGCGGCTTACGCCGCCTCGGGCGTGACGGATACCCACGAAGCCATTGACCGCGACATCTGCGAAGACTTCCTGGAGGGTGGGCTGTGGGTCTTCATGCGCGCCGGCAACCCCGAAACCCCTTGGCATTCTCTGCCGAACATCATCAAGGTGGTCTCTGAGTTGAACGTCAGCACCAAGCGGCTGTGCTTGTGCACCGATGACCGCGATGCCGATGACCTCTTCCTCTTCGGGTTGGATTGGTGTGTGCGCGAGGCGGCGCGTTTGGGCGTCGAACCTCTCGTTGCCTGGAGCATGGCTTCGCTTCACCCGGCAACACGCTACCACATGGATCACGAGATCGGCGGCTTAGGTCACGGACGACGGGCGGACATCGTCCTGCTCAATGATCTCCTCGAGGTGCAGAACACGTGGTTTGGCGGTCAGTTGATGGTTGAACAGAAACAGATCACCCCATTGCTCGAAGAGCAGTTGGAGAAGCACCGTTACCGATATCCTCCAGCAGCCTATCAGACCGTCAAATTGCCCCAAACCTACCGTCTGATCCCCGAATTGCCCCATGAACGTGTCCAAGCGAACGTCATTCAAGTTGTTCCACCCGGCATTGTCACTGTGCACCAACAGGTGATCTTAGAACCCGGCAAGACCTGGGAGGAACACCTGAAGGAGCACGACTTGTGCTTTCTGAGCGTGGTGGAACGCCATCATGGCAGCGGCAACATCGGACATGGCTTGTTGCAGGGTTTCAACCTGAAATCCGGTGCGGTCGCCAGCAGTGTGGGGCACGATGCCCACAACATCATCGTTGCCGGTGCCAATGAGGCAGATATGCGCTTGGCAGTCGAGACTATCGCCGAGAATTCCGGCGGGTTGGTGGTTGTGGAGAACGGCGAAGTGCTGGCACAGGTACCCCTGCCCATCGCCGGGTTGATGTCGGATCAGCGCGCCAGAGAGGTAGAAAGAGAAACCCTTCAGTTCAAGAAGGTCTGGGAGGCACAAGGGCTTGCCATTCCCTACATGGGCTTCAATTTGCTTTCTCTCTCGGTGATTCCTGAGTTGCGCCTGACCGATAAGGGGTTGGTGCAGGTGGTGGAGATGAAGATCATCCCGCTGTTCGAACCTTGTTAGGGCGAACGGAGAGGTTCCTTCATGCGAATTCCGCTTCAGGATCGTTGCATCTTGCTGGGGGTGACCGGCTCGATCGCTGCCTATAAGGCAGCCGACCTGGCATCCAAGTTGACCCAGGCTGGCAGCCGGGTAGAAGTCATCCTGACCCAGTCAGCCTTGCAGTTCATCACCCCACTCACGTTCCAATCGGTCACCGGACGGCGTGCCTACACCGATTCGGACCTGTGGGGGCGAGAGGGGCATGTGCGCCACATTGGGCTCGGGCAGAGTGGTGACCTATTGGTGATTGCTCCGGCTTCTGCCAACACCTTGGCGAAGTTAGCCCATGGCATTGCCGATAACCTGCTCACCGTGACAGCGTTAGCCGCGCGCTGTCCGCTGATGCTTGCCCCTGCGATGGATGCAGGCATGTATGCTCATCCGGCGACCCAAGCCAACCTGGAGTTGCTCAGACAGCGCGGTGCACTCATCGTCGGTCCGGTGGAGGGGCACCTTGCCTCGGGTCTGGTGGGGCTAGGGCGCATGGTGGAGCCGGCTGAACTGGTAGGGCACATCCGTTGGGCGTTGGCGCGAGGCGGTCCACTTCGGGGGCGCAGGGTGGTGGTCACCGCCGGCGGCACCCAGGAACCCCTCGACCCGGTGCGCTTCCTTGCCAACCGTTCGTCGGGTAAGCAGGGCTATGCCCTGGCTCAGGCTGCCCTCGACCGCGGTGCAGAGGTGGTGCTCATCAGCGCGCCCACTTGGCTGAGCGCACCGATTGGCGCTCGTTGTGTGGCGGTGAACACCGCTCAGGAGATGTTGGAGGCGGTCCTGGCGGAGTTGCCTCAGGCAGATGTGCTCATCATGGCGGCTGCCGTGGCAGATTTTCGCCCGGTCGCCGCAGCAGAGCAGAAGATCAAGCGCGAGGGCGGCATCCCAGAAGTGCGTTTGGAAACCACCCCAGACATCCTCGCGGCTGTGGCAGAGTTCAAAGATCGCACCCACCTGCCACACCTGACGATCGGCTTTGCCGCCGAGACGCACGACCTGTTGACCCATGCGCGCGCCAAATTGCAAGCCAAGAGGCTCGATCTACTGGTCGCCAACGACATCACCGCGCCAGATGCCGGCTTTGCTGTGGACACCAATCGCGTCGTCCTGCTCGATGCCCATGGCGGCGAAGAGCATCTGCCACTGATGAGCAAAGCCGAGGTGGCAGATTGCATCCTCGAGCGCGTGGTTGCTTTGTTGCAGGAGCAGGTTGCCTAAGGCTTTGTGCCGCTTCTATTTCTCTCGTGAATTTGCTTCCAACTGGTGATAGAATCACCGAGAGCCGGGTACGCCGCCCCCGGCTCTCTCTAAGGAGGAGAAGAAGAGAAATCGCCCTTCGATGCTTATATTACCAAACTCTAGCATTCATTGCTTGACGGATTTCCGACAATATACCTACGATTTACCACCGATTACCTGACAAATCTTGCAAACCCGTGAGGAAAGATGACCTCTTTTGCCATTCAAACCGAAGACCTGGGCAGGACGTACAAGATACGTGGCGGGAAGCGAGGCGCCGCCAAAGAACTGATTGCCTTGCAAAACGTCCATCTGGAGGTGCGCCGCGGTGAACTGTTTGGGCTGCTCGGTCCGAACGGTGCAGGCAAGACGACCCTGATCAAAATCCTGACCACATTGCTCGCCCCCACCAGCGGGCGAGCCTGGGTCGCCGGGTTTGACGTGGTCCAGGAAGCCGAGAAAATCCGCCCGCGCATCAACATGGTCTCTGGAGGTGAAGCCTCCGGCTACGGGTTGCTCACCGTGCGCGAAAACCTATGGATGTTCTCCCAGTTCTACGGCTTGCCCTCCGGCGAAGCCAACCGTCGCATCAGGGAGTTGCTCGAAATCGTCGGGATGACAGACCGCCTGAACACTAAATCCTCGGATCTCTCCACCGGGTTGCGCCAAAAGATGAACATTGTGCGCGGCTTTCTGACCGACCCGGAAGTGCTCTTCCTAGACGAGCCAACCTTGGGGTTAGACGTAGGCGCTTCACGCGAGGTGCGTCGCTTCATCCGCCGCTGGGTGGACGATGACCCCACCCGCACCATCCTGCTCACCACCCATTACATGGTGGAAGCCGATGAACTGTGCGACCGTGTTGCCATCATCAATGAGGGGCGTGTCTTGGCGTGCGATACCCCTAGCCACCTGAAGCATCGCCTACAACGCGATGCCATCTTCCGCCTGGAGGTGAGTGCCCTCAATGGCATTAGCGTGCGCACCCTCGAGAGGTTGCCCGGGGTAAAGAAGGTATCCCATCGTCCGATGGACTACGGTGCTATCCTGGAGTTCATCCTGGAAGAAGAGCCGGTGCTCGGGGCTGTGGTCAATGCCCTCACCCAGGATAACATTCGCATCCTCAACTTACAGAAGCGTGAGCCCACCTTGGAGGATGTGTTCGTCGCGTTGGTTGGGCGTAGCATGGAGGAGGTTGAACGTGGTGAAGAGCCCGCTTAAGAAAGCCACCGGCTGGCGGTTGTTCATCAAGACGGTCATTGCGCGCGCCTATCCACGGGTCATCGGTCAGCAACGCGAGAAATCCTGGCTGTTCTTTGAAATCTTCCTGCCGCTGTTGGCGGTTTCGGCGTATGTCTTCGTCTACCGCGCCATCGGCGCCCCCGAAGAGTATGTTGGCTTCGTCGTCGTCGGTGGAGCCATGACCGCCTTCTGGCTGAACGTGCTGTGGAGCATGTCTTCGCAATTGTATTGGGAGAAAGAATCGGGCAACCTCGCTCTCTACATCATGGCGCCCAATTCGATGATGGCAATCTTGCTGGGGATGGCACTGGGAGGCATGTTTGCCACCTCGTTGCGCGCCTTTGCCATCTTGGTGATCGGCAGTTGGTTGTTTCGCGTGCACTATGCCGTCGCCGATTTCTTACAACTGTTCGCCGTCTTTCTGCTGGCAATGACCGCCCTATATGGGTTGGGGATGATGAGCGCTTCTCTGTTTCTGTTGCTGGGCAGAGAAGCCTGGCACATCTCGAATCTGGCACAGGAACCCATCTACCTGGTTTCGGGGTTTTATTTCCCCATCAAGAATTTCAACTTCTGGGTTGCTGCCGCGGCGTCCATCATCCCGCTCACCTTGGGGTTAGACGCCATGCGCCAGTTGGTCTTTCCCTCCGGGGCAACCTTGGGCTTCCTCTCGGTGGAGGTGGAAATAGCCATCCTCATCGCTTTGTGTGGCATCTTCCTGATTGCTGCCCGTCAGTTGCTGCGTTACATGGAACGGCTGGCGATTCGCGAGGGCAGGCTGACGGAGAGCCGCCGTTGAGCCTATACAGATAAGGTGATTTGCTATGCCTTCCGTTCAGACAACTCCTCTTCGTGAACTTCTCTCGAACCTGCGTTCTCTGTGGCGTTCCTTCCGCACTGCGGCTTGGTTGGGTTGGCAGATTGAATCCAATTGGACCGACCCATTTCTCTTTGCCGTTTATTCCATCATCAAGCCGCTTTCCAGCGCGGCGATCTTGGTGGTGATGTACAGCATCATCACACGTGGCAACTTCGATTCGCCCGTGTTCCCCTACATCTACTTGGGGAATGCCTTCTACATCTACGTGGGGGCGGTGATGACCGGCATCTCATGGGCGGTGATTGATGACCGTGAGCATTACCGTACGCTCAAATACATCTATGTGGCGCCCATCCACTTCCCCACCTATCTCATCGGGCGGGGTGTGGCACGCTTCCTCATCGGTTCGATGTCGGTGTTCATCACCATTATCTTCGGCATTCTCTTCCTTAGGGTGCGCATCTCTCTCTTAGAGGTGGACTGGCTGCTCTTCCTAGGCAGCCTGATCATCGGCATCGTCATGCTCGCCATGATGGGTCTGCTGCTCGCCGGGCTGACCATGATGATGGCGCATCATGTATGGTTTTTAGGTGAGGGAGTCGCCGGCGCCCTCTACCTGTTCAGCGGCGCCATCTTTCCCTTGGAGGTTTTGCCACCCTTCCTGCGCCCGATTGGCTTTGCCATGCCGCTCACCTATTGGCTCGAATTGTTGCGCCGTGCCCTGGTTGGCTCGGTGGCTCAGGCATTCCCCACCCTCTCCGCACTGAGCAACGCTCAACTGCTGGGCATTTTGCTCGGGTTGACCTTCACCTTTGCAGTGCTTTCCTTCCTTGCCTTCCGCTGGTGCGAGCACCAGGCGCGCGAGCGGGGCTTGATCGATATGGTAACCAACTATTGACGTTTGAGGAGATACGAACATGCCCACCCCAACACCAATGCAGGTGCGAGTTGCCTGTTTCGGCAAAACCGAGCCCACCCCGCTCGGCGAAATTTGGGTTGCGTTTTCTGAGCATGGCTTGATTGCCGTAGCCATCGGGGGCAATCGGCAAGGCTTCGAGCAGCGGCTTCGCCGCTTGGGCTTCACCACCCTCGTACACGATGACGTTCGCACCGCGGATGCCACCCGCCAAATCCAGGAATACCTGCAGGGCAAGCGAACAACCTTCGAGTTGCCCATAGACTGGTCGGTGCTCTCGGCTTTTCAACGAGAGGTGTTGCAGACGACCTATCAGATTCCCTATGGCAAGGTATGCACCTATGGCGAGATAGCGCGTCGTTTGGGCAGACCACAGGCTGCCCGCGCCGTCGGTCGCGCCCAGGCGACCAATCCCATGCCGCTGGTCATACCGTGCCATCGCGTCATCGGCAGCGATGGTGGATTGCATGGCTACGGTGCGCCGGGTGGTTTGGAGACCAAAGCCTGGCTGCTCGACCTGGAGCGGCGTGCCTAATCCTCGCAGGTGATCGGTTCACCCCTCAGGACCTGTTCAACAACGCACCCTTCGAGGGTCTCGCGCTCCAGCAGGGCTTGGGTCGGTTTCTCCAGAGCCTCGCGCTTCTCGCTCAAGAGGCGTTGAGCACGCTCGTATTGTTCATCAATGATGCGCTTGACCTCTGTATCAATGATCTTGCGCGTCTCTGGGCTGATGTGGCTGCCATCTTCGATGGTACCGCTGAGGTATTGCAGGGTTTGCCCGGCATAGCGCACCGAGCCCAGTACCTCGCTCATGCCGAATTCGGTCACCATACGGCGCGCCAATTCCGAGGCGCGATGAATGTCATCGCTGGCGCCGGTGCTGATGGTGCCGAAGACCACCTTCTCGGCGGCGCGACCGCCCAATAAAACCGCGATGCGATCCTTCAGTTCCTCCACGGTGAGCAAGTAACGATCCTCGGTGGGCATCTGCATGGTGTAACCTAGTGCACCACGCCCGCGTGGCACGATGCTGATCTTGGCAACCGGGTCAGCGTGAGTGACCAAGGCTGCCAGAAGGGCATGTCCGGATTCGTGCACGGCAACCGTCTTGCGTTCGCGTTCGTTCATCACCCGCGTACGCTTCTCTAGCCCGGCGACGATGCGCTCGATGGCTACCTCAAAGTCATCCATGGTGACGGCATCTGCATTGCGCCGCGCGGCGAGCAAGGCGGCTTCGTTGACCGCGTTCGCCAGGTCGGCTCCGCTGAAGCCGGGAGTCATGCGGGCAGCGCGGTCCAAGTCGAAATCCTCCGCCAGTTTGACCTTGCGCGTGTGGATTTGCAGAATCTGCTTGCGCCCGATCAGGTCTGGGTTGCCGATGGTGATCTGGCGGTCGAAGCGTCCGGCGCGCAGGAGTGCCGGGTCGAGCACCTCGGGGCGATTGGTCGCCGCCATGATGATTACCGGGTGGGCTGTATCGGTACGAAAACCGTCGATCTCCGCCAGCAGTTGATTGAGCGTCTGCTCGCGTTCGTCATTTCCCCCGATGCGGATGGCGCCGGCGCGGCTCTGCCCAATGGCATCAATCTCATCAATGAAGACGATAGCCGGTGCGGAGCGTCGCGCTTGTTCGAATAGGTCACGCACGCGGGCTGCGCCTACGCCCACGAACATCTCCACGAACTCCGAGCCACTGGTCTCGAAGAAGGGCACATTCGCCTCACCGGCGGTTGCCTTTGCCAGCAAGGTCTTCCCCGTTCCCGGAGGACCGACCAGCAAGACGCCCTTCGGAATGCGCCCTCCTAGGCGCGCAAAGCGCTCTGGATTCTTGAGAAACTCAATCACCTCCTGCAACTCGGCGATGGCTTCGTCCATCCCGCCCACGTCCTTGAAGGTTACACCGATCTCCTCTGGCCTGACCTCGGTCGCTTTGCTCTTGGCAAAGCCAAAGATGCCCCCTCCTCGCTGGGGGTCAAAGCGCCGGTAAGCCAAGTAGAACAAAACCCCTAGCACTCCAAGGGGAAGGAAGTAGGCTAGCAAAAACGAACCCACCGGGCTGGAAGGACGCTTAAAGCGTATCTCTACCCCGGCGTTCTGCAGTTCTTCGATCAGGTTCGGATCGTTGCCCGGCACGATGACCGTATCGAAGGGGATGAACTCCGGTTGACCTTGTGGATCGGGGTTCTTCATCTTGCCAATGATGTCGTTCTCACCGATCACCACGCTGACGATTTGCCCCTCAGCCAATTTCTTCTTGAAATCGCTGTAGGAAATCTCGGTCGCTTGTATCAAAAGCGGTGTGAGGAGGAACTCCTGGAACAACCAAAGGAGAATCAACCCCGTGATCAGGTATGTGATGCTGAAGCCCATTTGGCGTTGCATCCGTTCACGCCGTTCTTTATCATGGTTGCCTTTTGGGACTTTCTGTTGTTCATTCATAGCACCTTCCACCTAAATTTTTTATGAGTGAGATTGGACGTGCGAGAAACCTCGATCAACATTGACCTTCGAGGGAAAATTGTATAATGAATGTGTTAGATGTTTATCATCGAAAGGATAGAGATTTGTTTATATGGTTTCGTCCATCCGGGGCAAAGGGCTCGTGGATGAGAATCCGCCTCTCTAGGATTAAATGGTGATGAGTTTCGGCTTCAGGGTCTTGGCTAGCCTCATTCCTGATGGTATCATCGGGTTAATATCCCTTTTTGGAGGAAGGATGTCGAAAAGTGTTTGGGAACGCTTCGGGGAAGAAGAAGGATATGCTAGGGAAGGGCGTTTGCCTCCGGGGCAGTCGCTCACTCGTCGTTTCCCGGTGTTACACTATGGACCGGTGCCGCCTTTCAATCCTGCCACCTGGGACTTTCGCGTCTTCGGTGAGGTGGAGCAAGAGGTGCGCTGGACGTGGGAGGAGTTCAACCGCTTGCCGCGCACACGTGTCCGCATGGATATTCATTGCGTCACCCGCTGGAGCAAGTTCGATACCGAGTGGGAGGGGGTCTCGGTGAAGAGGCTGGTGGATGAAGGGCTCATCCGCCTTAGGCCAAGCGCGCGCTTCGTCATGCAACATTGCGAATATGGTTTCACTGCCAACCTACCTCTCGAAGTGGTGTTAGCCCCAAATTTCCTCTTAGCCACCCATTACGATGGCAAACCCCTCGATCCGGAACACGGTTACCCCTTGCGGGCAGTGGTGGGTCACATCCCAGGCACCCACTACAAGACGCCCTACTTCTGGAAAGGGGGCAAGTGGTTGCGCGCCCTGGAATTCATGGCGCGGGACCGCCCCGGCTTTTGGGAGCAGGCAGGCTATCATAACGAAGGAGATGTTTGGAAGGAGGAACGCTTCGCCCAAAGTTCGGGGTAGATCAGCCGGGGGTTACGTCTGTGCCATTGCACGGCGCATCCTGCCCCACCAAATGTTCAGACGCTTGCGCGTGAGGGGAGAGAGAGCCAAGGTCATTCCGAAGACGATCATTCCATTGGTCATCAAAAAGAAGAGCATTTCCTCGATGGGTAATCCCCAAAGGGAGATGCCGCTCGTCTGTTGGGGGTTGATCGTCCAAGTGCCGCTGCGCAGGGCAATGGAATCCACCCACCAGAGATAGAACGTAGGCGGTAGAATGGCTGCCAGCAGAAATCGCCAATTTGCCCAAAGCAGGTCGGCACCCACTGCCATTTGCAGACCCAGCGGGATCAGCGCCCAGGCGAGGATCAATCCGAGGTAGGTGAAGGGCTGCCCTCCTAGGCTGAGACCAACGAAGGTGCCCAACCACAGCAGGATGACCGCTAACACCCCCACACGACGAATCCCCGGGAGATCGGCTATGTTCAACGGCGATCTCCAACCCCATCGCAACAGTGCGATCATCCAACTTCCGGTGAGAAGGGTTTGCAACGCGAAAAAGGTATATTCCTCGATGGGCACCCATCCCAAGCGGATGCTGCTCACCAACGAGGGGTCATACCACCATACCCGTGTTGACACTAGATAGTTATCCCAGGGGGAAGTGTAAAGCAATGCCAAAGCAACATGGAATAGCAACGCCAACCACGTTAGGTGGTCTGTCTTGCCTGTGTATCTTCGCCAGCGCAGCAGGTAGATCGCCCATCCAGCCATCAGAAGCAATGTGGGTGGCAAGATGTACCTCAGGAGTACGCCGAAGTAGGTCATAAGCGCCTGACCTCCCACCATGCTGTGAAGGGGAAGACGAGTTTCTCTAAGAAACTTGCTCCCGCCCGCCGCTGGAATACGTTATATCCACTGCGGCGGATATCCCTCAAAATGGCTTGATAGACCTTCAAACCGAGCATCACTCCCCAGCGCCCCGAGGCGAGCATTGCCACGCCCGGATAGGCATGGGTATAGTAGCGTTGGGTGCGTTCGATTTGATGTTCAAGGAGTTGGATGAAATTGGGCGTGATTCTCTGCTGGGCAATATCCTGTTCTTTGACTCGAAAGCGTTCCAAATCTTCCTGGGGGAGGTAGATGCGCCCGATCTTCCAATCCTGCCAAATATCTCGCCAGAAATTGCTGAGTTGCATGGCAACCGATAGACTATCTGCTCTGGAGAGGGCTTGTTGTAATAGATAGGGAGAGCGAACGCCGAGGATGTAAGTCATGGAGCGACCCACCGGAATGGCACTACCTTCCATGTAATGCATCAAGTCGTCAAAAGTGGGAAAGCGAGTGATCGTGAGGTCTTCTTTCATCGCCCGAAAATAGGCGACCATGGTCTCCTTGGGAATGCCGCATTCGAGGGCAGTGTTCATATACGCTCGCATCACCGGATGAGGGCTATCACCGGTTGAAAAAGCCTTCCAATAGGTGGCTTCCCAATCCTCAATGGCGGAGAGTGCCGTTTCGAAGCCACCATGTGAGACATCCACCCGATCATCGCCCACGCGCAGGAAGGCATAAAGTGCTTCCACATGGTGACGTTTTTCCTTCGGCAAGAACATGCTGGCAAAGGTGTAGTTACGACTCGCCGCATGCATCACCTGTCGGCAGGTTGCGTAATCCTTCGCCAGGGATGGTCTAACGTGATGACTTGCAGGGGAATAATCGAGATGAAAGGTGGAAGGATTGTCCATGCCTCAATCCTCTGCCGCTAAATCTCTCAGGATACGTTCCGTGACCAATTTGGCTGAGATGTGCACCATGGGCACGCCGATCCCCGGATAGGTAGCCTGACCGACGAAATACAACCCCCGAATGTCTTTGGCTTTGTTGTGGGGACGAAAATAAGCCGATTGGAAGAAGTTGTGGGCGAGTGAGCCAAAGGCGGTGCCCCAAGCGGCGTTGTAATCCCTTTCGAAGTCGAGCGGGGTGTATTCCCTCTGCCAGAGGATGTGCTGACGGATTTGCGGGTCGATCAGGCGTTCGAGTTGGTCGATCAGTTTCTCTCTCAACCTTGGGGCTGCTTCACCCCAGTCGATTCCCGATTGCAGGTTGGGCACAGGTGCCAGCACATAGAACAGGCTGTGCCCCGGCGGGGCTAAACTTGCATCGGTGACCGTCGGTATGTTGAGGTGAAAGGATGGTTCATCGGGAAGGGTCTTGTTTTTGAAGATGGCATCCAGGTTGCCACGGTAATCGGCAGAGAAGTAGATGGACTGGTGGCAGACATTCGGAACCCTGCGATCGAGCCCGAGGTAGAGCAAGTAGCCCGAACAAGCGTACTTCATCCGCTGCAGTGCCCGTTCGGTATGCGGGCGGCGATGCGGAGGGGGAATCAGGCAACGGTAGGTGTAAGGCAAGTCCGCATTGGACAAGATGAGGTCAGCCTTTAACTGCTCGCCGTTCTCCAGGCGCACACCGACGGCGCGATGGTTCTGTATGCATATTTCCTGCACGGGGGAGGAGATACGCAGTTCGACGCCGCGTTTCTCAGCTAAGCGAACCATGTCCTCGACCAGGCGATAAATCCCACCCTTCGGATACCACATCCCCAAGACCAAATCGGCGTAGGTGATCAGGCTATACATTGCCAGAGCATCAAAGGGCGAGAGACCCAGAAACATAGAGTGAAAGGAAAAAGCCCGGTTGAGTTTCTCGTTTCCCAACCGATGGGCGACTTGGGCATAGAGGTTCCGGTGTGCGCCAGTGCGCAACAAGCGTACGAGCGCTTGGAGGTTGACCAAATCGGTGAGGTGTTCGTAATTGCGCTCGACGAAATCCATGCCTAAGTCGTACTTCTTGGCGCACTCGCTGAGAAAGCGAAGCACACGTGCTGTGGAGTGGGGTGCCAGTTGTTCGACGGCTGCGGCCAGGCAGGTCATGTCGCTGTGCAGGTCCAACATCGTCCCATCGTGAAAGTAGATGCGGTAGTTCGGGTGAATGCGCACGAATTCCAAGCGTTCGTCCAGGTTCTCGCCGATGGCGCGGTAGGTTTCCTCCAAGGCAGATTTCATCACCAGGATTGTCGGTCCTGTATCTAGGCGGAAGCCATCCACCTGGAGCAGGTTGCTTCGTCCACCGGGGCGAGCATTTTTCTCCAAAACTGTGACTCGCAAGCCGTGATGGTGCAGGCGTAAAGCCGCAGCAAGCCCACCCATGCCTGCACCGATGATGATGACGTGTTTCATTTTCGCTAAACTTGCTCCGATAATGCATACGAAAACGAGTGGGTTTGGCTCGCGCTCACCTCAGTTCGCCTTTGCCGTTCAATTGCGCCAGGAACTCTGCACGCAGTTTGGCATCCTCTTGGAAGACGCCGCGCATGGCTCGGGTGAGCATCGAAGCCTGGGATTTCTTGACCCCGCGCATCATGGCGCACAGATGGGCTCCCTCCACGACCACCGCAACCCCTCGTGGTTGGAGCACCTCCTCCAAGAAGTCGGCGATCTGTGTCGTCATGCGTTCTTGCACTTGTAGACGGCGAGCGAACATTTCAACTATGCGTGGTATCTTGCTCAAGCCGATCACCTTCCGGTTGGGGAGGTAGGCTACATGAGCGTGACCGAAGAAGGGCAGCAGGTGGTGCTCACACAAACTGTAGAATTCGATATCCTTGACCGTCACCACCTCTTGGTAATCCACATCGAACAGCGCGCCGTTGATCAGTTGTTCCGGGTCTACGTAGTAACCGGCGGTGAGTTCTGCGAACATACGTGCCACTCGGTCCGGTGTCTTGACCAGACCCTCGCGCTGTGGATCCTCACCAATCTGGTAGAGGATGGTGGAAACTGCCTGTTGTATCGTTCCCAATGACGGCTCTACGTAAACGGGTGGAATGAGAAACTCTCGTTCGTTTTCATCTAATTGTATAATGGGTTTTTCTGCCTTCATAGAGAGGGGTTGTCCTCCTTTTTCCATTTGAATTCCTCGTAGAATTTTATTATACTAATTTAACTCTTATTTGTCAATATTGTGTATAAGATATATATATGAAATCTATACATTGGAAGTTCCTTCCATCTAATAAAATGTTTATATTGTCTGTTTATAATGGGTAGGTTAGCGAGGACATCGAATGGCAAACGGAGGTTAGCGATGGAAACTTCATCGTCTTCGACTATCCACCGTGTTGCGTTCATCGGCACCTACCTGCCCCGCCAATGTGGCATTGCAACGTTCACTACCGACTTGTGTGAGTCGATTGCCGCCCAATATCCAGATACCCATTGCATTGCTCTGCCCGTCAATGACAACAAAGAGGGCTATGTTTACCCTGCCCGCGTCCGCTTTGAACTCATGGAGAAGGATATCGATTCGTATCGGTGTGCTGCAGACTTTCTGAACATCAATGAGGTGGATTTGGTGTGTCTTCAGCACGAATATGGCATCTTCGGTGGACGGGCGGGCAGTCACATCCTGGCGTTATTGCGCGAACTGCGCATGCCTATCGTCACCACTCTGCATACTGTGTTGTGTGACCCCGACCCGGACCAACGGAGGGTATTGGAGGAGATCGCCAATCTATCCGATCGAGTGGTGGTGATGAGTCAGCGCGCTGCGGAATTCATGCAAGAGGTCTATCGAACGCCTGAAGAGAAGATTGATCTCATCCACCACGGCATACCCGATGTGCCATTTGTTGACCCTGCCTTTTACAAGGATCACTTCGGAGTGGAAGGGCAGACGGTTCTGCTCACCTTCGGGTTGCTTTCGGCGAACAAAGGCATAGAAAACGTCATTGCTGCCTTGCCGGCTATTCTGGAGAAACATCCGAACGTAGTGTACATCATCCTCGGTGCTACGCACCCACATGTCCGCCAACATGAGGGTGAAACCTATCGCCTTTCTCTGCAGCGGCTTGCCCACGAAAAAGGCGTGGAGGAGCGCGTGATCTTCTACAACCGCTTTGTCAGTTTGGAAGAACTGGTACGCTTCATCGGCGCAGCAGATATTTGCATCACTCCCTATCTCAGCCAAAGGCAGATCGTCTCGGGTGCTTTAGCCTATACTATGGGCATGGGCAAGGCGGTCATCTCCACGCCCTATTGGTATGCGGAGGAGATGCTGGCAGATGGGCGTGGCGTGTTGGTGCCATTCCGCGACCCTGATGCCCTGGCAGAGCAGGTGAACGATTTGCTGGATAACGAAGCCAAGCGTCATGCCATACGCAAGCGAGCCTACCTCTTCGGGCGAGAGATGATTTGGTCGCGAGTGGCGCGTCGCTATATGGAGTGTTTCGAGCGCGCTCGCGCTCAACGAAGGCGTTTCGCTTGGCGTGGCTTCACTGCTGCGACCTTGAAGAAGCGTCCTACCGAACTGCCCCTGCTCAAACTCGATCACTTGCACCGTATGACGGATGAGACCGGCATCTTACAACACGCCATCTTCACCGTCCCCAATTACTATGAAGGGTACACGACGGATGACAATGCCCGCGCCCTCATCGTGAGCATCTTTTTAGAGGAACTAGGCAACGAAGAGGCATTGACCTTAGCCTCCCGCTATCTTGCCTTCGTTTGGTATGCCTTCAATGCCGAGAACGGGCGTTTTCGCAACCTGATGGATTACCAACGTCGTTGGCTGGAGGATAGCGGTTCGGAGGATAGCCACGGGCGCGCCTTGTGGGCTTTGGGTACCGTGCTGGGGCGTTCCAATACGGTGGCTTTCCAAAGCATGGCTAGCCGTTTGTTCGAGCAAGCCTTGCCTGCCATTTTGCAGACGACCAGTCCACGTGCTTGGGCTTTTGCCCTCATTGGCATCGGCGAATACCTGCGGCGATTTGGCGGTGATCGCATGGTCAGCCAGATCCGCGAGGAATTAGCCGAACGGTTGCTGCACCTCTATCAAAACCATCGTTCAAGAGATTGGTTGTGGTTCGAGGACCGATTGGCTTACTGCAATGCTATCCTACCCCATGCCTTGCTCATTTGTGGTCAGGGCATTCCCGATCGTAACCTCATCGAGGTGGGGTTAGAATCGTTGCGTTGGTTGGCTGATCTGCAACGTGCCGATGGTGAGGGCAGTCACTTTGTCCCCATTGGCTGCAACGGTTTCTATTTGCGCGGTGGTGTGCGCGCCCGCTTCGATCAGCAGCCGGTGGAGGCACAGAGCATGGTCTCGGCTTGCTTGGAGGCGCATCGCATTACAGGTGATCCGCGCTGGCGCGAGGAAGCCGAACGTGCCTTCGAATGGTTCCTCGGTCGCAACGACCTCAATCTTCCGCTGTATGATCCAACAACGGGTGGCTGCCGTGATGGACTGCATCCCGACCGCACCAATGAAAACCAAGGCGCCGAATCGACCCTTGCCTTCCTTCATGCCCTGCTTGAATTGAGGTTAGCCGAACAAACCCCTCAATCTATGGAGACTCCATCCCAATGAACAATCAATACCCTGAACTCTTCCGTCGCTACCATCGCAATCCCATCCTGACCGCCGCCGATTGGCCCTACCCGGTCAACAGTGTGTTCAACCCTGGCGCCACCTTGCTACCCGACGGCACGACGTTGCTCCTGTGCCGCGTGGAGGATCGGCGCGGGCATTCCCACTTGTGTGCTGCTCGTTCGGTCAATGGGGTGGATGGTTGGCAGATTGACGCGCAACCCACCCTGCTGCCCGATCCGCTGAACTTCCCGGAGGAACTCTGGGGAATCGAAGACCCACGCATCACCTATATCCCCGAATTGGATCGGTATGCCATCGTCTATACTGCCTACTCGCGCGGCGGTCCGGGTGTTTCCCTGGCGCTCACCGAGGATTTTCGCCATTTCGAGCGGTACGGCATGATTATGCCACCCGAAGATAAAGATGCCGCCCTGTTGCCCCACCGCATCGGCGATCACTGGGCGTTGATTCATCGTCCGGTAGGCTATCTCGGGGCACACATGTGGATCTCCTATTCGCCCGACCTGCGCCACTGGGGCAACCACAAACTGATGCTCGAAGCGCGACGCGGTGGCTGGTGGGATGCGAACAAGATCGGACTTTCCTGCCCGCCCATCCAAACCCCACAGGGGTGGTTGGTGATCTATCACGGCGTGCGTCAAACCGCTGCCGGCGCCCTTTACCGTTTGGGGTTGGCTCTCTTCGACCTAAACAAACCCGAACGCTGTCTGAAGCGCAGTGATGAATGGGTTTTTGGTCCGGAGGAAGAATACGAACGTCACGGGGATGTGGATAACGTGGTCTTCCCTTGTGGTTACACCATCGCTCCCGATGGCGACACCCTACGCCTGTACTACGGTGCTGCAGACACGACCATTGCCTTGGCTACCAGCAGCATCCACACGCTGTTGGCTTGGCTGGAGCAGCACGGAAGAGAACCTCCTCCCCCTCCCGGTCAGATTTAGACACCTCGATGAGCAAGCCGGGGATTTCCATCCCCGGCAAGGCACCGCCCTGCCCCTCCAAAGGCAATTCAATGCAACGAAAACCGGAGGCTTAGGTCTTCGCCACCACATGGACGCGTTCCTCGACCACACGTCCATCTCGAATCTCCACGATGCGATCGGCGAGAGCGGCGACCTCCTCATCGTGAGTGATGACAATGACCCCCTTCCCTTGCTGCAGCAGTTCGTTGACCAAGCGCATCAGTTTGAGGATGCCCTGCGAATCCAGACCAACCGTGGGTTCGTCGAGGATGAGCACCGAGATATCGGTGTTGCAAGCGGCGATCGCCAACATGCGCGCCTGCGAAGGATGCAAGTCGAGCGGACAGGTATCTGCAGGGATGCCGGTCCAATCCAGCCCGTGTTGCACGAACGCCTCCACCCGTTCGGGTGTCCAGCGCAAGATGTTCGGTCCGAGCGCCAATTCATTGCGCACCGTATCGGCTACGGCTTGCAGTTTGACATCTTGGAAGACGAAGGCTAAGCGTCCTTTGGCGCTGACCTTGCCACGGGTGGGACGGATGGCACCGGCAAGGGTGAGCATGGCGGTCGTCTTGCCAGACCCGTTCGGTCCCATGATGGCGAGCAATTCACCGGCACGCACACAGAGATCAATGCCATGCAGGATCGGGTTGCCCTCTAGTGAGACGTGAACCCCTTCCATCCGTGCCAATACATCACCCGGGGTGGGGCGGTTGAAGCGTTCTAGGTGGGTGATCAGGTGGCAACGTTGCAGCCAGTCCTCTGTGACGAACTTCTCAGGAGCGAGGTCAGCACAGATACATCCCTCTTCCAGGACCACCACGCGCCGACTGAATGGAGATAATTCCCGCCAAAAGGGATCGGCTAAGACCACAGTGACATCCGCCTGGCTGCGCAAGGTTTGCAGCGCGTAGAGAAAGTCATTCCGTCCTTCCGGGTCGAGTTCCTGCATGGGCGAATCCAACAGCAGATACTTCGCTTGTGAGGCTAAAGCACCTGCCAGCACCAAGCGCACCTGCTGACCGCCGGAGAGTTTGGTGGTCTCGCGATGCCAGAGATGTTCCATGCCCATGATGCTCAGGTAGTGACGTGCACGGACTTCATCCTTTGCAAGAAAGGTGATCTCTTGCCCAACGGTCAGTCCATAGATGGACGAAAAGGGTTCAGGGGCAACGTAGCGCACCAGGTTGCATAGTTCGGCGAGTGGCACTTCGTGGGTGATCAACCCATCCACCTGCACGCGCCCTTTGAATTCGCCCATGATGCGCGGGATGACCCCTCCCATCAGGCGGAGTAGCGTGGTCTTGCCGGCGCGGTCTGCTCCGGCTAGGTAGATATACTCACCGGGTTGCACCGTGAGGTCCACCTGATGCAGCACGTCGGGCAGGCGCGGCGAGTAGCGCACCGTCGCCTGGCTGACTTGAATACCCTGAGCAGTCCCCCGCACGACTTTGGGTGGCTGATGGGATTGCATGGCAAAGGTGGTCTTTTGGGCGTTATCTGCCACGCGTGGGATGATTGCCATCGCCAAGGGCACGAGGTTCTTGATGTTTGCCAAGGGCGAATCCCACTTCAAGCCGCGGATGATCAGGGATTGGGTCAGGGCGATGAACTCGCGCTTGACGATTTGCACACCGCGCAGCAATTCTAGCACCCAAGGGCGGATGGGCTTGATCCATGCCAGGCTGGTGTATATCTGGGGCAATGGGGTAACGATCAGCCAGGCGAAGGAGATCAGCATCACCCCCACCAAGCGCATGCCGGTGACCAGCCCGCGTTCGAACCCGGCTCGGTTGATGGTGAAGACCAACCATCGTACTCCGCCCGCATGGGGCGGAGAGAGGATCAGGTTGTAGATGAATAACATCACGCCGGGGAAGACCGCAGCCAGAGAGGTCTTCTTGTTCTCACCGCAACTGGTGAAATAGACGACCACGCCGATGAGCAAGATGAGTGCTGCCAAGTGCAAATCGTTGACGAAGATGTAGAGCACCCCGAGCAGGAATACCACCACCAATCGAAGCACAGGGGGAAGCAATCCCAGCCCTTTGGGGCGAACCGGAATCTGTTGAGCATCCATGGCTACATTAAGGGTATCCTAGAAGGACAGGTAACCCACTGGCGTGGGTTGCCTGTCCTTCATGATGAACGGATAAGTGCAGGTTCGAATCAGTTGGCAATCCCGGCGTCGCGCAAACGCTGGGTGAACATGGGCAGCAAGAAGAGCCCGAGAATGGCAGAGACGGTATCGCCGGCGAACCAACCGATGCCCGGGTCAACCAGAGCCGCGGCGAACGGCTTACCGCCCACGGTCGCACCGATCGCACCGATGAACGCCGAGACCGCACAGGCAATCACTGCCACCACTACCCCCAAGAGGAAATGGCGCATGTTCAAGGTCAACCCACGCAACAGCACCAGTGCCCCGACGACCAACACGACCAATGGCAGACCAAACCCCCAAGGAGAGGGCAACTTGAGCGCGATGTTGAGCAAACCAGCCAGCAACACCAGGATGGTCAGGATCAAGATGCGGATGGCTCCGCTGAAGACATCGCTGGGCTTCTTGGTGCCGAAGGTCGGGTCAATGCGTAAGGCAGTGAAGAGCAGTGCCGGTAGCATGGCGTTGGCAAACCCACCGGCAATCGGGTTCATGATGATGTCCACGATGCCCCAACCGCCGTAGGCGAGGATGCCGGCGGCGTATGCCCCTAGCCCGCCGGCTAAAAGCCCCCACCAAGGTCCCAACCACACGCCTGAGACCAATTGCAGGGCAGCCGGGAGCCATAGGAAACTGGCGCCTTTGACCGAGGGGCTGCTGCCGATGGTCATCATCACCCAGCCGATGGCAGCGATCGCCACTGCCATGATCAGGGCAAAACGCCCTCGCAGCGCCGGGTCTCTTTTGGCTACATATTCGGTTGTCATATTCTGCCTCCTCAAATAGATGAAATGATTGAGTTGCCGGGAAGAATGGCTTGCGCGTGTGCCTCTCCCGGTGGCTCACGAAGTAGAGAGGGGTTTACCGAACTGGCGTAGATGCAATTCGCGCATGTAGGGGATGGCTGTCATCCAAGCCTTTTGCTGCTCGGTGACGATCTGATCCCATAGAACCCCCTCGGGTTGCTGGAAGCGCGGCAACCGGATGACCGTGGAGGGAGTGACGATGATGGTGATGTGGCAATCCCACGGGTCGAGGGGGAAAGCCTCCTCGACGACTTGCACATCGTGGACAATGCCGATGACCGGCGTATCCTCCTGCACTAGGTGGAGTGTGCGCCAAATGCCCCACTCGGCATCGAACCAGCCGGCGCCCTTGCCGGCTCGTCCTCCATGGGCGCGGCTGATCGCCAGTGCACCGGTCACCATCAGGTCGAGGGGACCTGCCCGTTCTAAGTCCTCGATGGTGCGCAGTGGTTCGCCGAACTTTTCCATACCAACCAAGGTGGCAGCATATTCTTCCTGCCCTTCTATCACCATTTCCCGCCGGATGAGCACCGAGCCGCGTCGAATGCCGTAGGTGGTCATGATGATCTCTTTCCCCTGGCGAATGCCGTACTCCCGCAGAAGTTGTGTGCTGTTATCGGGGGTGATGAAGACGCGCTGCGCCTGTTGCCATTCGGGGAGAGCCAAGAGGCGATGGGTCGCCTCGGCGCTGCCTCGAAAGTCGGTGATGTAGTGATCGAGTTGGTAGTCGAAGATGGCATCGGGTAAGGCGATGGGTCCATCTGTGCTGGGTTGCAGCAAGGCAGCAGAGACACGCTCGCGGATCCTTGCCTTCACATCTTGAGCGGTATGGTTTTTAGCGGTCATCGGTTTTGTTGATTCACCTCAGGAAATGTGTTTATAAGCGTTTCTAAACCCAACCCATTTTAATAAACACCGCGGAAGCGAGGAGGGTTACGCCTTTTGAAGGGAATTGCTGTAAATTTTAATCTTTCGTTGGGATGGTGGAAAAGGATGGTTTCGCCCCTGCTAATGTACCTCTCGCACACCCCTCCTGTCATGGCGAGGGAGCGCAACGACCGAAGTGCTCTTCCATGCGGCGTGGGAGATTGCCACGCTCACATTCGTTCGCTCGCAAAGACGGGCAAGGTATCATGGCGAGGGAGCGCAACGACCGAAGTCATCTTCCATACGGCGTGAGAGATTGCCACACTCACATTCGTTCGCTCGCAATGACAACATCCAGCAAGGCGAGGAAGCCATGCGACCAAAGCCATGCCATCCATTTCATTCATTCCCTCATCCGTTCCATCCGCTCCCAAAATCCGTTGCCCCATCCGCTCCTCGAACCTGCTCCCACATTAAAAAATTTCCAATGAGAAAGCAATTTTGTGATATAAGTAATATCTAAATGCCCCTTCATCGGAAGAGGGCAAAAACCTAAAATCCTCATACCATCCTAAGGAGGCAACATGAAGAAATTTACTCAAATCGTCGTATGGCTGATGGCGTTGGCTCTTCTGGTGAGCGCCTGCGCGCCGAAGGCGCCTGCCAACAAACTGGAAGAGATCAAAGCCAGAGGCAAGATGATTGTGGGGACTTCCGCAGACTATCCACCTTTCGAGTACAAAGACGAACAAGATAACTTCGTCGGTTTTGATATGGACCTCATTCGCGAGATCGGCAAGCGCATGGGGGTGGAAGTGGAGATCCAGGATATGGCATTCGATAGCCTGATTGCCGCTGTGGAGCAAGGCAAAGTGGATGTGGTCATCGCGTCTATGGCTGCCACGGAAGAGCGCATGCAAAAGGTGGATTTCTCCATCCCTTATCACTACCAGAAGAGTTCCTTCTTGAGCGCAGTGGGTTCGACCATCACTCTAGCCAAGCCGGAGGATGCCGCCCAGTACAAGATCGGCGTCCAGACCGGCACCACCCTGGATGATTGGGTGACCAAGAACCTGGTGGATACCGGGAAGATGCCGGCAGATCGAGTCTTCCGTTACGAACGCGCCGACCAATCCATCCTTGACCTGCAAGCAGGGAGAATTGACCTCGTCCTGACCGATTCCGGCCCAGCCAAGGAGTATGAGAAGACCGGCCAAGCCCGTATTGTGTTGACGGTAAAACTCTTTGAAACCGGCGAGAACATCGCCCTGAAGAAGGGTGAGAAGGAACTGAAGGCAGAATTGGATCGCATCATCAACGAGTTGATCCAGGAGGGCTTCATAGATAAACTGGCAAAGCAATACGAACTCGAATGAGATGTGGCCGACATCCGAAAACCACTGATGTGGAATTGCAGTGAGGGTGCTCGGTCGAACCTTGCACGGGCATAGGGTCAGGCGCAGGAGAATGCCTTGATCCATTGCGAGAGCGGGGGTGCCCTTCTTGCCCCATGGCGGGAGAGGCGCCCCCTTGAGCCAAATTTTTTGGATTATTCCAAATCCTCTTGAGGAGTCAAACTGTGAGCAAAGCCGTTTCCCCTGAGATATTATTTCTCAAGCAAGAAGACGTCATCCAAGCCGGCGTCTTGGATATGAAGAAAGCCATTGAGGATGTGGAATTGGTCTTCAAAATGTACGCCGAGGGCGAAGTCCAGCAACCGGTCAAGACCCTGATGGAATTTCCAGACCCGGAGACCGGCGACCGAGGTCGCCTGGTGGTCTCGATGCCGGTCTATCTCGGCGGTCAGATCAACCGCGCCGGAATCAAATGGGCAGCCGAATCGATTGCCAATCAACGCCGGGGCGATTTGCCATATGGGATTGACCTGGTCATCCTGCACGACCTAGATCATGCTCACCCAGTGGCGATCATGGATGGCACCCTGATCACCGCCATACGCACTTCGGCAGCCTCGGGTGTGGCAGCGAAATACCTCGCCAACCTCGATTCGAGCATTGCTGGAATGGTTGGCGCAGGGGTGATCGGGCGCACGGCAATCGAGGCATTCCTGTGCGTCTTCCCCAACCTGAAGGAGATTCGCCTGTTCGACTTGAATCGCAGCAAGTCGGAGGCATTGGCGCGGGAATTCAAAGATCGTGTGGAGGTACGTGTAGTGGACGATGCGCGCTCTGCCGTCGAGGGAGCACATGTCCTCGCCACGCAAACCACCACCCGCAAACACTTCCTGAAGTGGGAGTGGATCAAAGGAGCGAATTTTTACGCCCAGATGGGCACGAACGAGGCGGAGGAGGCAGCCATCCTGTCTGCCGATGTGTTGGTGGTGGATGACTGGGCGCCCATCAAGCACTACAAGCCGGGCTACTTTGCCCGCCTGGTCGAAGAAGGTCGCTTGAAGGAGGAATCCATCCTCGAACTCAAGAACATCGTGGCTGGGAAGGTCAAGGGTCGCACAAACCCCAAGCAGCACATTCTCTTCAAATCCATGGGAATGGGTGCGGAGGACATCATCGTCGCCGAACGCATCTACCAAACCGCCAAAGCCCAGGGCTTGGGGCAGGTGTTGCGCCTGTGGGATACGCCGCTATGGTTATAGTCCCAAGCGAGGCATGGCTCTGCTGGAGAAGTTGATCAACCTGGTGGTTTACCTCGGGGGTGGGCTATCGGTCACCCTCGAGGTAACCTTTCTGGCGCTATCTTTGGGGTTTGCCTTTGGGCTGTCCCTTGCCCTGCTGCGAGTGTACGGAGGTCGCCTCCCTGGACTGGTGATTTCGGGGTACACCCTGGTCATCCGTTCTCTGCCGCACATTCTGTTGTTGCTCATCATGTACTTCGTGATCGCCAGCCTGGTCAACCTGACGCCTTTTTGGGCTGGCTCGCTCTCCTTGGCGATCATCAGCAGCGCTTATCAGGCGGAGATCTTGCGGGGGGCGATTTTAGCCATCGGACCCGGTCAGATGATGGCGGCACGCACCTTGGGGATGACGCGCCTTCAGGCAATTCAACACATCATCCTGCCTCAGGCGTTGCGCATTGCCATCCCCGCTTGGTCTAACGAAGCCGCCATCATCGTCAAGGATTCATCACTGGTCTATGTGTTGGGCGTGCCAGAGTTGCTGCGTCGGGCACAGTATTACAGCGCTCGTTCGTACGAGCCCTTTACCGCGTTCCTCACCGTCGCCGCGATGTACTTCGTGCTCACTTTCCTGACCAATCGCATCCTGTTGGCGCTGGAACGCAAATACCAAATTCCCGGTTTTTAGAGGTGGAAGAAGCACACGTGGCGGATGCAATTATCAAACTCGAAGATATTCACAAGTCCTACGGCAAGACCGAGGTATTGAAGGGAATCTCCCTCGAAGTGCAAGAGGGAGAGGTGGTGGTCATCATCGGACCGAGTGGCACGGGCAAGAGCACCCTGCTGCGTTGCATCAACTTGCTGACCACTCCTGACCGCGGGCGGGTTTGGGTGGATCAGGTCGAACTCACCAACCCCAAGACGGATATCAACCGAGCCAGGCGGCACATTGGCTTCGTCTTTCAGGATTTCAACCTGTTCAATCATCTAAATGCCTTGGAGAACGTGGCGATTGGGCTTCGCTTGGTGTTGGGGATGAAGCGCGAACAGGCTAGGGAGAAAGCCTTATGGGAGTTGGAACGGGTGGGGCTGGCAGAGAAAGCCGATTTATACCCCGGGCAACTCTCCGGTGGGCAGAAACAACGCGTCGCTATCGCCCGCGCCTTGGCGATGGACCCACGAGTCATGCTCTTCGATGAGCCCACCTCAGCACTCGACCCGGAACTGATCGGCGAGGTGTTGGAGGTCATGCTCAAGTTGGCGCGCGAAGGGATGACCATGGTGTGCGTCACTCACGAGATGGGCTTTGCCCGTGAGGTCGCCTCGCGCATCATCTTCATGGAGCACGGGGTGATCGTCGAGGAGGGCAGCCCGGAGCAACTCTTCCTGAGTCCGCGCCTGCCGCGCACCCGCGAGTTCCTCGGCAAGATACACGAACTGTATGGCAGACACCGAGAAAACGTTGAACCAAGGTCATAGATGGAGAGCATCGTTTCGTACCTGAGAATCGCCATCCCAGAGTTGCTGGATGGCACGTGGATCACCCTACAGGTGACCTTTGTGGCGTTGGTGGGGGGCTTTTTGCTCGGCTTTCCGGCTGCGCTGGCGCGTACCTATGGTGGTAAGTTGCTGGGCAGCGTGGCAACTATCTACACCGAAATCTTCCGTGGCACTCCCGTCCTGGTGCAATTGTTCATTGTGTATTATGGGTTACCTCAGTTGGGCATCACCCTCTCGGCGTTGGTTTCGGCATACCTTGCGCTGGGGTTGAACAGCGGGGCATACCAGGCAGAGTACTTCCGTGGCGCCATTCAGGCGATCAGCAGTGGGCAGATGATGGCTGCTCGATCGTTGGGCATGAGCAAACTCCAAGCCCTGCTCCACATCATCATCCCCCAAGCCTTTCGCTATGCCTTGCCAGCGTGGTCGAACGAGGTGGTGGCGATGGTCAAGGTGACTTCCATCGTGTACCTGACCGCCGTCCCCGACCTGATGACCAAAGCCAAGATGCTCTCCAGCAAGTATTTCAACCCCATCGAAAATTACCTCATCACGGCGGTGTTTTACCTGGTCATCATCGGGGTGTTGACCTGGCTTTTGCACACCCTCGAACGCAAGCTGCGCATCCCTGGCTTGCAGATGGAAGCCAGCCGCTGATGTTCTAGTCAGGGGTGGGGCGCAGGTGACACAGCACCTGATGCGTCTCGCTCAAGCGGTGGAGCGGCGGCGCCTGAAGGCGACAGACCTCTTGGGCAATCGGGCAACGCGTGTGAAAGCGGCAACCGCTGGGTAGGTTGAGGGGACTAGGAATATCTCCCTCCAGGGCGGGCTTGCGCTGCCGCCGCCGGGGCTCCGGTCTGGGCAAGGCGGTCAGCAGTCCTTCGGTGTAGGGGTGTTGGGCGTTCTCGAAGACCTCTTGGGTGGTGCCCATCTCGACGATCTCCCCCAGGTACATCACGGCAACGTGCGTAGTGATGTGTTTGACCACGGAGAGTTCGTGGGCGATGAACAGCATGGTCAGCCCCAATTCCTCGCGCAGATCGGTCAACAGGTTGAGAATCTGCGCCTGAATGGAGACATCCAGCGCCGAGACCGGCTCATCGGCGACCAGGAAGGTGGGTTGCACCGCCAGGGCACGCGCCAACCCAATGCGCTGACGTTGCCCACCGCTGAAGGCGCGTGGGTACTTGCTGGCGTCTTCGTAGTTCAGCCCGACCATGTGCAGCAGTTGGCGCAAGCGCTCCTCTTCCTCCTCGGGCGGGCAAATCTTGTGGAAACGCAGCACTTCGGTGAGCGTTTGGCGCACGGTCATGCGTGGGTTGAGCGAGGAGTACGGGTCTTGGAAGACGACCTGCATGCGTCGGCGTATCGGGCGCATTTCGGATTCCGGCTTGTGGGTGATGTCCTCCCCCTCGAAGAGGATGCGCCCCTCCGTGGGTTCGTAGAGGCGCAGGATGCAGCGCCCAAGGGTGGTCTTGCCGCAGCCGCTCTCTCCCACCAACCCCAAGGTTTCGTAGCGCCTGACCTGGAAGGAGACGCCATCCACCGCGATCAGTTTTTGGGCTGGGCGTCCTCGCACGGCATCGAAGAAGGGACGTGGTAACTCGAAGACTTTGCGCAGATTCTGCACTTCCAACACGGTCTCGTTCATGCGCTCACCCTCTCCGGATAGTGGCAGGCAGTGTAATGGTCAGGAGCGACTTCGCGCAAGGCGATGGGCGTTTCGGCGCAATCCGGCGTGGCGACCGGGCAACGCTCGGCAAACGGGCAGCCCTTGGGCAAGCGCAGCAAGTTGGGCGGTTGCCCCTCGATGGGGATGAGCCGTTCCTTTTTGCCCTCCATGCGGGGGATCGAATTCAATAGCCCAACCGTGTAGGGGTGCTTGGGATCGCGAAAGATCGCCGCCGTCTCCGCTTGCTCCATCACCTGACCGGCATACATCACCGCCACGCGATCGCTGGTCTCGGCGACGATGCCCATGTCGTGCGAGACCAGGATGATGGACATGCCCACCTGCGCCTGCAGTTCCAGGAGAAGTGCCAGAATCTGATCCTGGATGGTGACATCCAGGGCGGTGGTGGGTTCATCGGCGAGCAGCAATTTGGGCTTGGCGGCGATTGCCATGGCGATCATGATGCGCTGACGCATGCCACCCGATAAGCGGTGTGGATACTCATCAATGCGCTGTTCCGGGCTGGGGATGCCCACCTGGCGCAGCAGGTGGATGCCGATCTCGCGCGCCTCTCTACCACTGACCTTCCGGTGAACCCGCAATCCCTCGGTAATCTGATCGCCGATGCGCCAGACCGGGTTGAGGCTGGTCATCGGGTCTTGGAAGATCATGGTGATCTCCGTGCCGCGAATCTTCTGCATCTCGTCTTCGGATAACTTGAGCAGGTCGCGCCCATCGAACCATACTTCACCACCGGTGATGTACCCCGGCGGTGAGGGGATCAGGCGCAGGATGGAACGGCAGAACACTGATTTGCCACTGCCCGATTCGCCCACAATCCCCAAGGTTTTGCCGCGCTCCACGCTGAGGGAGACCCCCTTGTTGGCAAAGATTTTCCCCCTAGGCATGTGGAATTCGGTGGTCAGTTGAATGACATCCAATAACTTGGGTGAGCCCTGCGGAACTTGGCTCACTTGGTTTATCTCTTTGGCTGGCATGTGCTTTGATTCTATCATGACGCCGTACAAAGAAGCAGAGGCTTTATGCGATGTTGATTCAGTTCAACCGTTGCCTTGATGTGGATCGGCTCATCAGTCTATCGGCTCAGACGGTTTGGATGGTGCGTTGCCCAAGCAGTTTGGCGAGCCCATCGCCGATCAGGCTGAAGCCCAAGCCGGTGATGACGATGGCAAGCCCCGGCAGGGTGGTGATCCACCAGGCTTGCAGCAGAAAGTCACGCCCATCGGCGACGATGGCGCCCCACTCCGGTGCAGGGGGTTGCACGCCCATGCCCAAGAAACTGAGCGAAGATGCCAGCAAGATGTTGAGCACGATGTCCGACATCGAAAAGACGATGGACGGGGCGAGCAGGTTGGGCAGGGCATGGCGAAAGATGATGCGCCAGGGGCTATAACCTAGGGCACGCGCAGCCAGGATGTATTCCTGCTCGCGAATCACCAGCATATCGGCGCGCGCCAGGCGCGCATACATCGTCCAGGCGACGGCAAACACGGCAATGTACATGTTCTGGATGCCCGGACCGAGGATCGCCAGGATGACGATGATCAGCACCAGGAAGGGAAAGGCAATGGCAACATCCACCAGGCGCATCAGCAGGGCATCGAACCAGCCGCCCACATAGCCACTGATGGCGCCTAACGCCAACCCATAGAGCAGCGGCACATAGGTGGTGATCAGCCCAATCTGCAGGTCAATGCGCGCGCCGTAGAGCACGCGGGCGAACAGGTCGCGCCCCAGGTTATCGGTGCCGAAGGGGTGCTCCAGGCTGGGCGGGAGCAAGGTGCTGCGATAATCTTGTTTGATCGGGTCGTATGGGGTGAGCAGAGGAGCGAAGATGCCCGCCAGTGCCACCACACCGACGATCAACGCCCCCAATCTCAGGCTGAAGGGCAGATTGCGAAGGGTTTGGATGACGCCAACGCGTCTTCCGAGGGTTGTTGGAAGTTCCGCAGGTTTGACGGTCATTCGTACACCACCCGTGGGTCAATGATAGCATAACTCAGATCAGCCAGCAGGTTGACCAGCATGACCAGCACGCCAAACACCAAGGTCAGCCCCTGAATGGTCGGGTAATCGCGATAGTTGACCGAGCGCACCAGCAGCAGACCTAAGCCGGGGATGGAGAAGACGGCTTCGATGATCACCGTCCCCCCGATCAGCCAGCCGATGTTCACGGCGAGGATGGTCACCGTAGGGATGAGCGCGTTGCGCAGTACGTGTTTGAGCATCACGCGCAGCGGGCTCAGCCCTTTTGCCCGTGCCGCCTCGATGTATTCGGCTTGCATGATCTCCAGCAGGGAATTGCGCAGCGATTGAATCAACATGGGGGCAAGGTAGACGCCGATCGCCAATGCCGGCATGAAGAGATGCCGCAAGTGCCCCACAAAATCCTGCCCCCAGCCGGAGATGGGAAACCACTTCAACTTGAGACCGAAGAACAAAATCAGCAGCAAGCCTAGCCAAAAGGAGGGCATGGCAAAGGTGACCATGCCGCCGATGCGAATGGCGTGGTCAACCGGTTGATCGGCGCGCATGGCAGAGAGAATCGCCAGCGGGATGGTCAAGATGAGGGCGATCAATGAGCCATACACCAGTAAGAAGACCGAGGGAGCAATCCGCTCAGCGATGATCTCTGTCACCGGGTCTCTTTGCAGGATGGAAGTTCCCAAGTCGCCACGCAGGGCGTTGCGCAAGAAGAGCAGATATTGGATGTAGATGGGTTTATCTAAGCCGAACTTTTGGCGCAGTGCCGCAACCGTCTCCGGGTTTGCCTTGCCCCCGGTCAGGATGAGAATCGGGTCGCCGGGCAGCAATTTGATGAACAAGAATGCCAACAGGGTGATTCCCAAGAGCACCGGAATCATCTGCAGCAGACGACGGATGATGTAACCGAACAGACGCAATGCCACCTCCTCGAAGGAGAAGGGATGGATGATCCAAAGAAGCCCTGGCGTTTGTGCGAACACCAGGGCTTGCTCATTTCACGAGTAACCTACTTGTCCAACCAGACCTTTTCGAGCCACCACCATCCTACGGTTAGCGTGCGAAAATCTTTGACGTAGTTCCAGCGGGCGGTGATTGCCGGGGTGTAGTTGAAGGGCACGCTATAACCATCCCAGTAGGCGATGCGTTGGGCTTCGCTGTAATACTTGGCGCGCTCGGCTGGGTCGAGGGTCTCGCGTGCTTTCTTCAGCAGGTCGGAGACCTCCTGGTTTTGGTAGCGGCTGAAGAAGGCTTTGGTGTCACCGGCTGCCCAGTAGTCACCCTGGAAGGTCGCCAGTTCGTCGTCATCGTTGATGTCGCTGGTGATGTAACTAACGAGGACGTCATACTCGCCTGCCACCGTGCGTTCCCAGGCGGTGCCGATGTCCATCTCGACGATGGTGGAGTTGATGCCAACCTCTGCCCAGTTCTGCTGTAGGATGGTGGCGATTTGCTTGCGCGGCGCATCGCCCGCTCCAACCAGGATTTCGATCGTTCGACCGTCATACTGGGTTTGAGCCAGCAACTCCTTGGCTTTTTCGGGGTCGTAAGGAATGTGGGGCACGTTGGGATCCCAGAAGTTCATCTTGGGCCAGAAGCCATTCGGCAGTTCGCCATAGCCGAAGAAGACCGTCTTGAGAATCGCCTCGCGGTCGGTGGCGTAGTTCAACGCCAGGTTGAAGTTCTTATCGTCGAAGGGCGCCCTGGAGTGGTTGATGTAGAGGTAGTCCAGTTTGTAGATGGGCGCTACCTCGAGGATGAAGTTCGCTTCTTTCTCTATGGCGGGTGCCTCGTTGAAGGGGACGTTGTCAATCACATCGAAATCACCGTTGCGCAATCCGAGCACGCGCGAGTTGGCTTCGGGCACATACAGCACGGTGATCTTATCCAGGTAGGGCAGCGGTTTGCAATCTGCACCCAACTTCCAATAGTAGGGGTTGGGCACCAGCACAACCCGATCGCCGCGCGTGTATTCCTCCACCATGAAGGGACCACTGCCGATGGGTTTGTTACCGAAGCCCTCCGGGTCGGCTTCGTAAATCTTCTTCGGGACGGTCAAACCGGTGAACAGGGAAATAGCCGAAAGCAATGGAGCATAAGGCTGTGCCAGTTTGACCTGCACTGTCTTCTCATCTAACGCGTCGATCGAGGCGATTGCCTGGTAGACGAAGGCGTATTGGCTGATGTTCGGGTCCGCCGCACGGCGCAGAGAGAAGACCACATCCTCCGCGGTGACCGGGTCGCCGTTGCTGAACTTGGCATCGCGCATGTGGAAGGTGTAGGTCAGCCCATCCTCGGAGACCTCCCAGGATTCTGCCAGCCCTGGGGCAAGCCCGGCGCCGGTCTCATCCGGCACGACCAAGGTCTCAAAAACTTGTTCCTGAAGATAAATGGAGCCGTTGTCGGTGATCAGGATAGGGTCCATGCTGAGCGGCTCCTCCAGGCGGGCAAAGACCAACTCACCACCTCGCTTGACCTCGCCGCTGGGCACGCACCCTTCGGCGGTGACCGGGGTTTCGGCAACCGCTGTAGGTGGCGCTTCGGTCGCGACTGCCGTGGGTACCTCGGGCGTCGCTGTTGGTTTGGGCTGGCAGGCAGCTCCCAACAGGGACAGCAACAGCACCCAAGTGCAGATTGCCAAGCCACGTCTCATTGGGTTTCTTTTCATTTGTGCCTCCTTTCTCCTCTCGGATATGTCGGGTGAATCACAAGGCTTGGGGGTATTAAGTTGGATACGGATAGGGCTTCCATGGAACGTATGAAGGATAACGATAAGCAGATAAGAAGACCGCGAAGCAATGATAATATGGCATGAAAATATCTCATTGTCAATCAATGAAATATATTTGATTGACATCTTAGGAATTTTTTTGATATACTCTAGAAAGAGTTTTTTACCTCGCCAGCCCACCCAATCGCTTTCCCCCACAATTCGACACGGGATGGGCAAGTAAACCAAGCCGCGCCCTGCATATCTTTAGGATGGTCTATCGTGAAAATCGAATCACGAGTAAATTGGCATGAAGGGCTGGTCTCTCTTCGACAGAAGGCTTACCAATTGCTCAAACAGAAGATCATCACCGGCGAGTTTGCCCCAGGCGATGTCTTGAGCGAGAGCGAGTTGGCAGACCTGCTCGGCGTTAGCAAAACCCCGGTGCGCGAAGCGCTCACCCAGTTGCAACACGATAACCTGGTCAGCCTGATCCCGCGCAAAGGCTATCTGGTGACCAATCTGACCCTCAAAGATATTCAAGAGATCTTCGAAGTGCGTCTGATTCTCGAGCGCGCTGCCACCATGCTGGCTGCGGAGCGCATCACCGCCGAAGAACTGGCCACAGTGGAACGCTACCTGGAGATGGATTTCGACCCAACCCACCGCGAGGACCTGCTGCGTTATGTTCAGGCAAACCGCGATTTTCACCTGGAGATCGCCCGTGCCTCCCACAACCATCGCTTATGTGAGTACCTCGACCGCATCTTTGTGGATGCTCAACGGCTTCAGTACATGGATTTAACGATTTGGGGCGCTCCCTGGGTTTGGCAACGTGACCACAAGCGCATTGTGGAAGCCTTGCGCCACCACGATAAAGACGCCGCGGCAGCAGCCGTGGAAGCCTCCATCGAGGAGGCGCGTACTCGGTTGCTTGCCATGTGATGACCTTTCATCCCGGCATTCATTGATGCCGGGGTACTCTGCCGGACGTCGCCCTTGGTCTGCTCACCTAACCACGCGCCGCATACCTAAGGAAGGATGACCATGGATCCGAACGAAAGAGACCTCTTGCACGCCATCGCCCAGATTGACGACTGGAAGGGTAAGGACATTCACTATGAGCCGGTTGTAGGGGGAATCACCAACCCCAATTGGAAGGTGGTCGTTGAGGGGACGCCCTATTTCGTGAAAGTCCCCGGCAGGGGCACCGAGGCGTTCATTGACCGCAAGAATGCCCACATTGCCAGCCAGATTGCTGCCCAGGAGGGCATCGGACCGAAGGTCTATTACTTCCTCGAAGAGAGCGGTGTGGAGGTCTTCGAGTTCTTGGAGGGATACCGCACTCTAAACTTTGGCGATGTCTTCCATCGTGACCTCTTCTACAAGATCGTCGAGAACATTCGCCGCTTCCACCAACACCGTGAAACCCAATTGCCGCTGAAGCAAACCCCCTTCGAACAGACGAGGACCTTCATGCAACTGGCAAAGCAATTGAAGTGCTACCTACCCCCCGAAATGGAGCGCATGGAATGGCTGGCGGACCAAATCGAAGCGGCGATCACCGCCGCGGGCATTCAGTTCGTGCCCTGCCACAACGATTTCTGGACTGCCAACTATCTTTACAATGAAACAACCGGCGACCTGCGCCTCACCGATTTCGAGTACGCCGCCATGAGCGATGCATGCTGGGACTTTGCCGACATCTCCACCGCCAATTACTTCACCGAAGCCCTGGATGTGGAGTGGATTCGTGCCTACTACGGCACCTTCGATGAATTGCAATTTGCCCGGCTGAAACTGTACAAAATCCTCAAAGATATTGCCTGGGCGATGTGGTCGGTTGTGCAGGCAAAGCAATCCTCGGTGCGCGATTTCGACTACTTCAACTGGCTGGGCACCAAGATGGCTCGCTTGCGCCATTATTGGAACGACCCTCGGATAGATTATTGGCTTGCGTTATTGAAAGGGCAAAGCCCCTTTTGGTGAAGCGAAGAGATCCACCTTTTATTGTACAATTCTGCTCAACTGAAGGAGGTTTACCATGTGCGATTCCTTTGTAGCCTTGCCACCGGCAACCGCCAACGGCACGGTGATCCTCGGCAAGAGCGCCGATTGTCAGATCAACGAAGCCCATGCACTGGTGCGCATCCTGGGGGGTAAGCATATCCCCGGCGAAGCCATCCGCGCCACCCATCTGGTCATCCCCCAAGCCGAGGAGACCTACGAGGTGATCATGGGCAAATCGTTTTGGACGTGGGGCGGCGAGATCGGCATCAATGAACACGGCGTTGCCATCGGCAACGAAGCCGTGTTCACCACCCTGCAGAAAGAGGAGAAGTCTGAGGGACTGATGGTGATTGACATGCTGCGCATCGGTTTGGAGCGCGGCAAGACGGCACTTGAGGCGGTCAAGGCGATCGCCACGATGCTCGAACAGTTTGGTCAGGGTGGCAATTGCGAACTCGCCGGCAACTCGCACTTCGATGGCAGTTTCCTGATCGCCGATGGCTCCGAAGCCTGGGTGCTCGAAACCGCCGGGCGCGAATGGGTGGCAAAGAAACTGACCGATTCCATCGGCTCCATCTCCAACGTCCTTTCCATCCATGATGATTGGGATTTGTCTTCGCTCAAAACGCGCCTGGACTGGGCAACGACCTATTGTGACCCGGAGATGACGGCAAAGGTGGGAGCCGTTGAACGGCAGGCATGCTCCTACCAGGGGTTGGTGGCACACCGCGGCAACATCACCGTCAAGACCGCCTTTGATGTCTTGCGTCTGCATGGCGAGAACTACGACCCCGCCACGGCGCCCGTCCACACCATCGTCTGTGTCCATGCCGGTCCGCAGGAGAATCGTCAGTGGCAGGCAACCGGCGCCATGGTGGCTGAGATCCGCCGCGAGGGCGTCATCGGCTGGTTCACGGCAACCGCCAGCAACTGCCTCTCCATCTTCAAGCCGGTCTTCCCGGGCGTCCCCCTGCCAGATATGGGAGCCTACCCGCGCGAACAGTTCGATCCCGCTGCCCTGTGGTGGCGACACGAATTGTTCCACCGCCGTGCCATGGCAGATTTCCACAACTTGTTGCCCGAGGTGCGCAAGGACTTCGATGCCCTCGAAGCCGAGTTCCTCGCCCAAGCCCCCTCAGTGTTGAAGGGCAGCCTGAAGGAGAAGCAGGAGTTCGTAGAATATTGCTTCCGCAAAGCCGAGCAGGCAACTGAGGCATGGACCCAGAGATTGGCAAGCCGCACCGATCTCACCTTCGCCAATCCCGATTATCGGGCGATGTGGCAGAAGTTCAACAGCCAGGCAGCCCTGGTGGGCATGCCTGCCTGAGACCTGATACATTGTGATATAGCCCCAGATGGGCGCTGAGTACATTTACATTCCATTGCCTAATCTCTTTTGGGCGTTTGTGATTTGTGATGCGGGTATGAAGCCTCTGGCGAAGGGGTTGCTTGGTGGGTGTGTCGTGGCGAGTCCCGTAGGGGCGCAATTCAATTGCGCCCGCTGTAGGGGCATGGCATGCCGTGCCCCTACCGATTATGGCTGCTTCACTTCGCTGGCAGTGACAATGTCAAGCAGGGCGAGGAGGGAGCGCAGCGACCGAAGTGCTCTTCCATGCGGCGTGGGAGATTGCCACGCTCACATTCGTTCGCTCGCAATGACAACATCCAGCAGGGCAAGGGGCAAAGCAAGTGGAGCCATCCCCCGCACACCTCTCCTGTCATGGCGAGGGAGCCCTTTGCCAAGCTCAGGGCAGGCTCCGCGACCGAAGCCATCCCCCGCACGGTAAAGGAGGCTGCTTCACTTCGTTCGCCATGACCCAACTGAAACATCGCTTGTGGAGGATTTCGCTTGAGAGCACGTGATTTGGGAATCGTCATCGGTCATCTCACCCCCGGAACGCATAACGCCATCACCGATGTCCCCGGCGTCCGGGTTGGGCATGTCACCTTGATCAAAGGCAAGGGGCGTTTGGTGGTGGGCAAAGGTCCTATCCGCACCGGGGTAACGGTCATCCTACCCCATGAGGGGAAGATTTGGGAAGAACCGCTCTTCGCCGGCTGTCATCGCCTGAACGGCAACGGCGAATTGACCGGTCTGGAGTGGATTCGCGAGGCAGGGATGCTCATGTCGCCCATTGCCCTGACTAACACGCACAGCGTGGGCGTGGTGCGCGATGCACTCATCGCCTATATGTGCCGCGAACGCCCGCCAGGCGACCTCTTCTGGGGTTTGCCGGTGGTCGGCGAGACTTGGGATGGCATCCTCAATGACATCAACGGGCAACACGTCAGGGCGGAGCACGTCTTTGAAGCCATCGAGCGTTCCCAAGGGGGAACGGTGGCGGAAGGCAACGTGGGCGGCGGCACCGGCATGATCTGCCATGGCTTCAAAGGCGGCATCGGCACGGCTTCAAGGGTGTTGCCCTCCGGGGTAGGTGGCTACACCGTCGGCGTGCTGGTGCAAGCCAACCATGGGCGCCGTGAACGCCTGCGCATTGATGGCGTGCCTGTGGGGGAGGCAATCCCTGCCTCCAAAGTTCCCTTGCCCGAAGCGCCGCAGCGCAGTCAGCCGGGCGGCGGCTCCATCATCGTCGTGGTCGCCACCGATGCCCCGCTTTTGCCAAACCAATTGGACCGCCTGGCACAGCGAGCCGGCTTGGGCATCGCCCGCATGGGCGGTGTGGGCGAACACTGGAGCGGCGACCTCTTCTTTGCCTTCTCCACCGCAAACCGCGGCATCCCTCCCAGCCACGCCGGCGAGACCAGCCCCCTCACGGTGAATCTCACCATGCTCTCCAACACCTACATCAATCCCCTGTTTGATGCGGTCATCGAGGCAACCGAAGAAGCCATCCTCAATGCCATGCTGGCAGCGGAGACCATGCGCGGGCGCGACGACATCCTCGTCCATCGTCTACCGCCCGATCTGCTACTGGAGGTCATGGGAAGGAGAACACCCCACTAACGCGACCAATGGTGGAAAGAGCAATCCTCGTTGCTGTGTTGATCACCTCGGCGGTGATTGTGCTCTTTCTGGCAGCAACCGCTTGGAGGAAGAGAGCCTATGCCGGTCCCGCCGCCGTGTATCTCACTCTTTCCATGTTGGCAGTCGTCATATACAACTTTGGCTATGCCATGGAGTTGGCAAGCAGCACATTAGAGAGGATCATGTTTTGGGTGCGCTTTCAGCATTGGGGCATTCAAGTGATCACACCCACCTGGCTATTGTTTGCCCTATCCCTGGCCGGCAAAGAAAGATGGATTACCCCCAAGCGGATCATCGCCCTCTTCGCTATCCCTGCTTTCTTATTTCTATCGGCTCAAACGCTCGGCAGCCTCAATCTCTATCACAACAACCCTCGCTTGGATACCACGGGTCCCTTCCCTACCTTTACCTACGATCAAGGGTGGGTTGTCTGGGTGGGTATGTCCTATTTCAACCTTTGCCTAGTAGCCAGCACGCTTCTCTTCGTCAGCATGTTGTTTCGCGCCGCGCCCGCGTTTCGCAAACAGGCTCTCATCTTTCTCCTCGGTTCTTCCATCCCTTGGGCGGGAATGGAATTCTATCTAATGGGATGGACACCCCACCACCTGGATACATCACCGGTGAGTTTGAGCCTGAGTTCATGGATATTTTGGATTGGCTTTTCCAAATTTCGCTTGCTGGATATCCTTCCCATCGCACGTGATGCAATCTTTGAGGCGATGCAGGATGGGGTGTTGGTTCTCAATCATCGCGACGAACTGCTCGACTTCAACCCAGGCATGCAAGCCATCTTTCCGTGGCTAAACCAGCAGTCCATCGGCTATTCGGTCTATGATGTGTTGGCAGATTACCCGGTTCTGCTGAGGCTGATCCGAAAAGGCAAGTCCGATCTCGTGGAGTTGCAAGTCCGTCATGCTGGCGAAACATCTATCTACCAATGCAATCTCTCCCTTCTGATCAACCATCGCAAAAGAACCTGGGGTAAGATCGTGACCCTCCACAATTTCACCCAAACCCGAGAACTCCTCGATCGTCTTGAAGAGTTATCCAGGCTAGATGGTCTGACCGGGGCTTATAACCATCGCCATTTCGAAAAGTTGGCAAGCAGGGAAATCTATCGGTATCGGCGATATGGAGGAGCGCTATCGCTCATCCTTTTGGACCTCGACCATTTCAAGTTGATCAATGATACCTACGGTCACGCCGCTGGTGATGAGGCATTGAGGGCGGTTGTAGAGACTCTGCAAAGCCGGTTACGGCAGACGGACATCCTTGCTCGTTGGGGAGGGGAGGAATTCGTCATCCTCCTGCCCGAGACCAATGCCGAAGCGGCTGCCCAACTTGCCGAGGAATTGCGCCGGATGCTCGAGCAGCACCCCATCGTTCACAAGGGGCATTCCTTCCAGTTGACGGCAAGTTTTGGCGTAGCCGGTGTGAGCGCACCGGCTCAAGCCTCCCTGGATGAACTCTTGCGTTGCGCAGATGAGGCGCTCTACCAAGCCAAAGCGCAAGGACGCAACACCGTCTGCGTATGCTCGCCCTCCCTCAATCCAACCTCGAACGGGAAGGATCAGAGCATGTAAAGTCAACCTATGCAAAGATGCTGTGCCATTCTCTCTGCAACTCTTTCACCTTATCCCTATAGGCGCACATTTGAGAGCCTTTTTCCATGAGATCACGTGCTACTTCATACTTTCCGTCCTCAAAGGCTTTTGCCCCGGCGCGGTTTAACGTAATGATGGCGCTTTCGATCTCCTGTATTAGGTTACTGAAAGCAATATCTATTGCATCTTGAAGTATGGGTTCCTTCAGGGAAGTTGCATTGTGCCTTACGGAACGCGTTCGCGGGAAGTCGGATATTGCTGTCTTGCCTGTGTAGGATTCTCCAAAATCAACATGGATAATACCCGGTCTTGAGGGATCGATCTGTATTGTAACAGTTTGACCAATAGTAGTATTGTGTTTACGATGTAATTGAGTAAGTCCATCTATACGTGATACGGTACGATGCATCTTCGTCACAAATTTCTCGCCCTCTCCATCAACGACAGTGACTTGGCGATTTGGAGATGGTAACAAATCGCGAGGGATCCCTTTTAAACTTAGCAACCCATATTCGACCTCGGTGTGTATTAGTTTTCTTGTCAATTTGTACATGTTGGCTCCAGTAGATGTTCTTGGCAGGGAACTGAAGTACAAACAATCGCTTGGTGTAGGGTGTTTTTGGGTAAAAACCCTCTCATCGGTACAGGACATCAACACAGAGGAACAGGACGTTGAAAAGGCTTTGTCGTAAATCTGAAAATCTTCTCCATATTGAGGGAAATGAAGTTACATTATGGGCAGCGTGGTTTCTCAAGCAGTAGGCTATGGCAATATCGTATTCCATGTGAGAACGAGTTGATCCATTTTTAAATGAGAAATTTGCATCCAATAAACTCTCTAAAGTTCGGTCGAAATCTCCCATAATCTTGTCATTGGTGTCTTTGAGTTCCTCGCGAGTGAGACTCAATCCGCTTTGCTGTGAAAGAAACTCCGCAAAATCAAGAAAATAATGGTGATTCTGATTGCAATCTTTCTTCTTAATTGCCTCATCAATGACAAGGACTAAATCGAAAAGCCGGTTCAGTTCGTATTGTCCGGCAAACTCACTTTGCAGAGCATATGTAGGGATGAGTTTCAAACCCCTGAGACGGGCTAAGGTATGTGCAAATGAGAAAACGGCATGTTTGCTGGGGGGCTGAACCAAGAACCGTTTGCGAAACTCTAGCAATTGCAATTGACTAGGGCGCACACGGCGATAAACTTGCAATAATTGATCTAAATATTCTGCTAGGTGCTTTACATAATCGTAGAAAAATTGCTCAGTGTTTTCGAAATCCAGCGTTACAAACCGAAACGCAGGTGTAGAAGGGAACTCGGTCTTGAGGGTTTCAACATCCTCTTGATACGCACTGTGCATCAGGAAGAAGCCTTTGTCAACCTCGCCCTGCAGGATTGCTGTAACAGCCCAGAAGTACAGGGGTGAGCCTTTGTGAACACGAGAGTTTCGGTGTCCTTCCCACTGATTTGCAGTTCGAAGGATTCTTTGCCAGAAGCCTTGAGCTTCACCCAAACGTCCCTCTTCTAAATACTTATGCCAGATACAGGTGAAGTTTGTGAAAAAGCAATCTTGGAACTTTGGATTGTTCGCAATGCGGTCGAGATAATGAAGAGCTGCTTCCTCGAAGGGGATATATGCCTTCAAGAAATTATCCAGGCTATGCCCCGGGTCGTTGAAGAAAGATGTAAACAAGTCACCAAAGGCTTTATCTGTCGGGCCATCAAGTGGTATATATCCGTCCATAATATATTGCTGACCATTTACCACAATCTCCATCTTCTTTCTCCCCTATCACTTGAAAGAATGGGCGATGACCTACCAAGCAGAGAACTTACTTATATTTGCTCTACTAAATGCTTGATTACCAACCTCAATGTAACTACTTACGTCTCTCACTTGGCGTAAATGTAGTTACCATATTCACCTCTAGTCATTATACAGCCTGGTGGGGAAAAGTCAATTTCCAATGTAGTCTCCTAGATCTGCGAAACCTCAATCCAATCCGTGTTATCATTGCCCTTAGGTTAGAGGAGGACATCATGGCGGTCAGGCTCACCTGCTACGGCGGCGTCGCCGAGATCGGCGGTAGCAAGTTCCTGCTCGAAGAGGACGAAGTTCGCCTGCTGTTTGACTTCGGCACCTCCTTCGGTAGGCAGAAGCAGTTCTTCAACGAGATGCTGCGCCCGCGGGCTGCCCGTGGATTGCTCGACCTGCTGGCTCTGGGGTTGATTCCGCCATTGGAAGGGCTCTACCGCCCGGATTTGACCACGCCAGACCTGTGGGCGCGCTTCCACACCCATCCACACTACCGCAACCTGCACCGCGGCGACGGTCGCCCTGCGGTGGATGCCGTGTTCATCTCCCACGCTCACCTTGACCACAACGGCGATCTCTCCTTCTTGGGCGTGGATATTCCCGTCCATGCCACTCGCGCCACTGCCCTGATCTCCCGCGCCATGCAAGTCACCGGACAGGGTACCTTTGAGCGCGAGATCACCTATATCCATCCGCGCCAACCCGGCGAGAGCGGCGAACTCAAAGCCGCTCGAGATGCCAACCTGCGTGCCCGTCCCTATGCTCTGCTGGATGGTGATTTCAGCCCCGCAGCACAAGTGTATTGGCAAACCAGCCCGGCAACGCGCCGGGCGTTGGATGCCTCCCCCTGCTGTGCTGCCGAGGGTTGCATCTGTGGGCTTCCCTATCGTTGGTGGCGTGTCGATCACTCCATCCTGGGGGCAGTGGGATTTGCGGTGGAGACCTCCGCTGGCTGGGTGGGTTACAGCGGCGACCTACGCTTTCACGGCAAACATGGCGCTGCCTCGTGGCGCTTCGCTCAGGAACTGGCAGCGCTGCACCCCCTTGCCCTCCTTTGCGAAGGCACCCACCTGCAACCCGAGACGACGCTGAGCGAATCGCAGGTCGTCCAAAATGCCCTGCCGCTCATCCGCCACAGCGCGGGGAAGTTGATCATCACCGATTTCGCCCCACGCAACGTGGAACGCCTGCATTCCTTCTTGGAATTAGCCGAGCAGAGCCACCGCGCCTTGGTCGTCCAGCCCAAGGATATCTACCTGTTGCAAGCCATCCATCTGGCAGACCCGCAGGAATTCCCTGCGCCGACCGCTCTGCCCAACCTGTTGCTCTATGCCGACCCCAAAGCCGCCCCCCGCCCCTGGGAGCAGGACCTGCGCCAGGCGTGGCTCGCCCGCACGGTGCACCCCGCCGATGTCTCCCGCTCGCCAGGGGATTACCTGCTCGCCTGGAGCCTGTGGGACTTGAACGACTTGGTGGACTTGGAGAACATCACCGGCGGGCTCTATCTGTACTCCAACAGCAAAGCCTATGACGAAGAGCAGGCGGCGGATTTGGAGCGCCTACGCAATTGGGTGCACTGGATGGGGCTGACCCTCCACGGTGACCCAGAAGAGGCACAGCACGTCCAATTGCATGCCTCGGGACACGCCAGCGGCGCCGAATTGCTCGATTTCGTGCGCCTGGTGCACCCCAAGGTGCTCATCCCGGTGCACACCGAGCAGCCCGAGTGGTGGATGGAGCAGTTGCGCGGCACGGATATTCTGGTGCGCCCGCCCCACCTCGGCGAACCGATGCGGTTGTAACCGCCTCTCTCCCAGGGTGATCCCTAATTGTGGAGCAGGGCTTGTTGTGTTCCCATCGTTCTGTGTGAATTCCGCGCTGCTATCTCCCGCACCGATGGGTTAGATTGCCGTGTCTGTCTAGGGGCGAAAACATCTTTTACCCCTAGAGGGGCAAGGCATGACGTGCCCCGCCTCGCCCTGACATGGGGGGTTATACCAACGGCGGGTGCTTCATCGTCTCAGGGATGGGTACGCCGAGCAGGGCACATAACGTCGGGGCGATCTGCAATTGGGAAATGGACATCCCGCTATCTCCCTTTCCCGCCACGCCGGGTTGGATGAGGTATAAGGGTACTTCACGCACATCCGGCGTGGTGCCTCCATGCAGGTGATCGGCGTTCATGCCGTGATCGCCGGTAACCAAGATGGCATAGCCTCGCTCCATCCATTCGGGCATGAGCGTAGCCAAGATCACATCCTGGCGGATGGCGTGATTGCGGTATTCGCGTGAGTCGGCGCCGTATCGCTCGCCCATGTAGTCCATGCCCATCGGATGAATCAACAGATAATCCGGAGCGAAGCGGCGCACCAACATGGCTGCGGTGTGAAAGAGTTCGATATCGGGGTAGTCATCCTGGGTGTAGAACCGCCCATGTTGGATCCATAGGCGCTCATCGTCCACTTCGCGGTCGTCAATGGGGTTGTAGGGAGCGCGGTTATACAATTCGGAAATCCAATAATAAGCCGCCGCGGCGGTGGTCTTGCCCGCCTCCACCGCGGACTGGAAGACATTGGGCTGGTTGGAACGCCGCACCACTAGATTGGATACGATGCCGTGTTCGCTCACCGTCAACCCGGTGTGAACAGTCTCGTACATCGGACGTGACATGCTGGGCAGTTCTCCGATCACTTTGTAGAGGCTGGCGCGCCGGGTTTCCACTAGATGCCCCAGGTAACCCATGCCAGCCACCGCCGTGTCGTAACGCAGTGCATCGGATAACACAAGGATCGCTTTGCTCATGGTTTTTGCCTTTCTCTGTGCAATGGAATTGGATGCAACTCGGTTATTGTACGGGCATTGTTCATTCAACGTCAAGGATGATCGAGAGAAATCCACGAGGTTGCCGATTCGCGGGCATGTGTTATACTCCGCGGCGATGAACCTCATCAGCCTCTATCTGCACATTCCTTTCTGTCGCCATCGTTGCAATTACTGCGACTTCAACACTTACGCTTCGCTCGAGCATCTGATGGCGGATTACGTGCAGGCTTTGTGTCGTGAGATCGAACTCGTTGCCCAGGCAGCCGGCGAACGGCTGAGGGTGCATACGATATACTTCGGGGGTGGCACGCCCTCCCTGCTCTCACCGCAGCAGGTGGAAGGCATTTTGAGCACGGCGGCAGGCTGCTTCGACCTGACCCCTCCGCTGGAGATCACCCTCGAAGCCAACCCGGGCACGCTCACTTTGCCTCATCTGAGGCAGATGCGTTCGTTGGGGATCAATCGGCTGAGTTTGGGGATGCAATCGGCGCTGACGCATGAGTTGCGCCTGTTGGATAGGCAACATTCCTTTATCGAAGTGATGGATGCGGTGCATTGGGCACGCCGAGCCGGGTTCGATTGCCTCAACCTCGACTTGATATACAGCTTGCCCAACCAGAGCCTCGACGATTGGCAACGCAATCTGGAGTGGGCATTGCGCCTGAACCCCGAGCATCTCTCGCTCTATGCGCTCACCCTGGAACACGGCACGTCGTTGAGCAAGTGGGTGGCGCGCGGTCTAATCCATGCCCCAGACCCCGACCTGGCAGCGGATATGTATGAATGGGCGGAGGAGAGACTAGTGCAGGCGGGCTTCGAGTCCTACGAAATTTCCAATTGGGCACGCCGAGGTGCCGATGGAGAACTGCTTGCATGTCGTCACAACCTGCAATATTGGCGCAACCTGCCCTACTTGGGCTTTGGGGCGGGGGCGCACGGCTACGCCAAGGGCATCCGCACGGCGAATGTGCGTTCGCCGCGCGCCTATATCCGTCGCTGCCTGCATGGGGAGGCGCGCTCGTTTCCGCTCTCACCCGCCACGGTGCAGGTTCGCAAGGTTGACCGCCATGATGAGATGGCAGAGACGATGATGATGGGGCTGCGCCTGACCCAAGAAGGCATCGCTGCACAAGTCTTTGAGCAACGCTTCGGATGCACTTTGGAGCAGGTCTATGGAACGACGATCGAGGAATTGGTAAGCTTGGGTCTGTTGGAATGGGTGGAAGTTGCCTGCCTCGACCATTCTCATCTGCTGCTTGTGCAAAGCAGGGACGCGCTCCCAAGCATTCTCGCAGAGCGCCATGACGACGGGCAGCCACCCGCTCCCTCGAGGCACCTGCGCCTGACGCGTCGCGGGCGGCTGCTCGGCAATCAAGTCTTCATGCGCTTTGTATGAACGGTGCGAGGCAATGGCAAGAAGGCTGCGATGGATTATCTATGCCATGTGCCTCTCCACCTCAACCGGGCAATCTAACTCGGTGGATTTCTCGGCTGCTAAGATCACTTCGGTGGCTCGAAGCCCATCCACCCCGTTCACGATGGGCTGCTTCCCGTGATACACGCAATCCACGAAATGGCGGATGCTTTCCATGGCAAACCCCAATTGCCGCCCGTGAATCACCGGGCTGAGAGTCATATCTGGCAGATGCGAGCGGATATACCCATCGGGGATGACATCGGTATATACCTCCATCATGCGATGGGTGCTGGTGTCGATGTACACCGTGCCGCGTGAAGCCATTAACTCACACTTCAATTCGAAGAGGCTGGGGTTATGTTTGGAAACAATCCAGGAGTGCTCCAGATTGGCTACGCCACCGCCTTCAAACTGTAGGATCAGGGCGTAAAAATCAGCGGTGTGGATGCCCATGCTCTCAAGGATGTCTTTGCGCTTCACCGCGTACACCTTGCGCACCTCATCTTGAAACAGCCAACGCATGGTATCAATGGAATGCGGTCCTAAGAACCACAACACGCTGGATTTGGAGGTCCACGGGAAATACTGAGGCACAACAATGGCATCGTTCAGGCGGAAGTAGGTGTACTTCAAATCGCCCAGTTCACCTTCATCTAAAAATTGCTTGGCTTTGAAGAAAGGTGGGCTCCAGCGGTTGTGAAAATCCACCATCAGGATCACGCCAGCTTGCTTGGCGGCTTTTATGATGTCTAGGCATTCCTCTAGCGTTGTCGCCAATGGCTTCTCAACGAGCAGATGCCGACCCGACTGAGCCGCGGCGATTGCCACTGCAGCATGGGCAAAATCGGGCGTGGCGATCGAGACCGCCTCAATTTGGTCATCTTTGAGCAGGTCTTCATAATTGGTGTACCAGTTGGGCACGTGATATTTTTCAGCCACCTCGCGAGCCCGGCTTTCGTTCAAGTCGCACACCGCGCGTAGATTCACTTGAGGTTCTTGGGATAGCAAACGGGCATGCATCTCACCCCAAATCCCTACGCCGATGATTCCGTAACCAATGGGTTGAGTTCGGCTGTTCATGATATTTCTCCTAATTGGTTATAGATGATTTTCCCTTTGACCATCGTTAGAACGACTTGCACCTCTTGGTCTATCACGGCTAGGTTGGCGTCTGCACCGATGGCAAGCCTGCCTAACCTTTGCTCTTGGTGGATGACTCGCGCCGGATTCAGCGAAGCCATCTTCACCGCTTCGCCGAGAGGTAAACCAACCTCCTTGTGCACATTGCGAACGCACTGACACAGCAGAGCCGTGCTTCCGGCTAGGGTGCCATCCTCGAGGGTTGCTTTTCCATCCTCAACGGTGATCTCATAGCCCATGAGCCGATATACGCCATCCGGAAGACCGGCTCCACTCATCGCATCGGTGATCAACACCAGTCGATCCGTTCCCAGACAGCGCGCGAGGACCTTGATCGCAGCCGGGTGAACGTGGGTGAGGTCAGCGATCACTTCGGCGGTGGCTTGCTCCGAGGCGAGCACTGCTCCCACCACCCCCGGTTCTCGGTGATCGAAGCCACGTTGGGCGTTGAACGTGTGAGTCACGTGACTGTATGGATGTTGCAGAGCCTTGCTGGCTAACTCGTACTTCGCGTTGCTGTGACCCAATGCCACCACAACACCCTCCCGCCGGAAAAGGGACGCCACATCTCCTGCATGCTCCAGTTCAGGCGCCATGGTAACCTGGCGAATCCAACCACGCCCTGCCTTTAGAAAGGCTTGTGCGTCATTCACGTTTGGAGAACGAAGCCAGGATGGGTTGAAGGCACCTTTCTTTTCCGGGTTTAGAAACGGTCCTTCTAAGTGTATTCCAAGGCATTCCGCGCCGGGTAGCGGCTCTTGCATGGCGTTCACATACGCCCGAATCGTTGCGCAGAACGCCTCAGGGTCCGCTGCGATCAGCGTACATAGAAAGCCGGTAACCCCGCTGCTCACCACCCAACGCGAGTATCGTTCCAATGTTGAGCGGGCATCTGGCTCTCCGAAAGTGACGCCGTAACCGCCGTGAACGTGAAGGTCGATCAGACCGGGGATGACGGTTAGCCCACCCAGGTCAATGGTCGGTTCGGCGCAAGGGAAAGCCATCTCCTCGGGTCCAACGTAGAGCAACTTACCCTCGTCCGAGATCGTTAAAGCGGCATGTTCAAGGCGTGTTTGCGGCGTCAGGAGCACCGCGTTGCGAATCATCATCCCCATGTGTATTTACCCCAAGCGAAGGGAGGTCCTTGTCCATTGGGCATTTGTCAGGGTGCGCCTAAACCGAAAACTTCAGCAACCAGGATAACTGTGGATAGCGCGCAAATAGGGCTCGATTGTGCTCATCTGACCCATCTAAATTGGCGCTGATGAGGATGGGGGGAGTGATCCCTTGCTCGACCATCCGATGAATGGCTTCGATCAAGACCGCGTGGAGCAGGGCGGAACCCAGTATCGTGGATACCGGTCCCACCTTCTCCACCAGACCGGGGACGGCGACGATTGCGTCTCCGCTTGGCGCGCCGGTGTCCAAGACGACATCTGCCAGTTCGAACAGTTTCTTGCCGCTCGAATGACGTGAACTCACCCCGGTTGCGTGTTGCATGGAGAGGATGGCGATGACCTTCAATCCCTTCTCTCGAGCGGCGAGTGCCACCTCCACCGGTTCGGGGTTGCGCCCCGAATTGGAGATGACAAACAGGACCTCACCGGCTTGGATGGGATATTGCGCCAGCAGGGAACGCCCAGAGCCTTCAAGGCGTTCGAACAATCCCCAGGCAGGATCGGGCAGGTGGACGAGGGGGACCAAACCGCCTGCCCGGTAGGCTACTTCGCGGGCGGTGAGTTGGGAGTGACCGCTGCCAAAGGTGTAGACCAATCCCCCTCGAGCGACGACCTCAGCCACCAGTTCGGCTGCCTGGCAGATCGCCACCCCCTGGGTCCTCTCGAGTTGGTCGAGCAAACCGATCACCTGGCGAAGATACTGTTGATACATGCGTGCACCTCCAAAGCAGTTTCGATTCTCAACCTGATGAGAACTTTTTGTACGAAGTTCAAGTTCTCGTGGTTCCTCTTCGCTCGTGTCAGGTCAGGCGAGGGATTAGGCATTGGGCAAGACCAAGCGGGCGATCTCCTCCGGTTGCGGTGGATGCCCGGCGCTTTGCATTGCCAGCAAAACGCTGCCGACCACCGGCGGGTGGCGCGGAGCAGTGATGATCGCATTCGGGAGCACCTCCAGCAGGGCTTGGGAGAACGAACGGTGTAGCAACTTTCCCTTTAGTAATACACTTCCCGATGGGGCAACTTCAACCGGCTTTTCCAGCAGATGGAGTTGGAGAGCCACCGCCCGCGCAGCCAATGCCAACTCGACACCGGCTTGTTGGATGATCTCTACAGCGAGGGGATCGCCCTCCTCAGCGCATTGCATCACCGTGGGGCAAAGACCGGAGAGCAGGCGGCGCGGGTCATCATGCGTATAGACGAGCATCACGGCTTGGGCAGGTCTGCCCACCCCAAGCGCTTCCATCAGGCGTGGCAATAGAATCGTCTCGCGACCGCGGCGGTCGTAACCTCTCAGGGCAGCCCTCAAGCCCTGCAGTCCAATCCAATATCCGGACCCCTCATCACCCAGGGTGGGACCCAAACCGCTGCTGAAGGCGAGCCTGCCATGCTCATCCTTACCGATGCCGAAGGTGCCTGTGCCGGCATTCACACAGATCCCCGGACGCAATTCGAGGGCAGCGGCTAAGGCAACCTCGGCGTCGGAGACTACAGTGATCTGGCGTGCTTGGGGGATCGCCTCTCGGGCGATCTCGAGGAAACGAGTGTTCTCCCCACCGGGCAATGCTCCGGCCATGCCAAGGTAAGCCCAGAGAACCTCGTCATCGGGAAGCAAGCCGGCGCGTTGCACTGCCTCACGCAAGGAATGTAGCGCAGCCTCACGTTCGATGAAATGGATGTTCGAAGCGCCACCTCTCCCGATCCCAAGCAGGGTACCATCCAACCCAGCCAGGATGCACTCGGTCGAACTACCTCCACCGTCAATGCCAATGTAGACGATACGGCTCATTTAAGCGCTCCAAAGGTCAATCCACGAATCAGGTACTTTCGTGCTAGCAGAGCAAACACCATCACAGGTAACGTCGTGAGGACGCCCAGTGCAGTCATCTCTCCCCATAACACGCCCCGAACCGTCTGGAATTGAGAGGTAACGGTGGGCATCGTCCTCACTTTGTTGGTTGCCAGGAACAACGCCAGAGCAAATTCGTTCCAGGTCTGGATGACTAACAAGGCAGCGGTGGCGAAGAATCCCGGACTCGCCAGCGGTGCGACTACATGCACCAAAGCCTGTAACCGAGAGGCGCCATCCACCAAGGCTGCTTCCTCTAGTTCGCCGGGAATCTCCTCAAAGAAGCCTCTCAACATCCAGGTGGCGAAAGGCACATTGAACGTCAAATACGAGGCGATCAGCAGACCGTAGGTGTCGATCACCCCTAAGGCATTGGCGATCAAAAACAATGGAATCACCCCAACCATGGCGGGCAGGAAACGGATGGAAAGCATCCAACCCGCAATGGTCTCTTTCCAACGAAACTCATATTTGGCTAGCCCATAGGCAGCCAAAGCCCCCAACACCAGGGAAATCGCCACGCTGAACACCGTAACGATGATGCTGTTCAATAAGTTCCTGACAACACGATAATTCTCGAATAGACTGTGGTAATTCTCCAATGTGGGCTTGAAGAGCCAGATTGAAGGGTCGTAGGTTTGAATGGGAATTTTAAATGAGGTAGTAAACATGTAATAGATTGGAAAGGTCGTGATGACCACGATCACAGCCAAGAAGAGGTAACGTAAGAAAGCAATGATTTTTTTGAAGTTGGCTCTAGACATCATAGGCGGTGTTCTTTGTAACTGCGTTGGAGTTGCCGGATCAAGAAGGAACTAATGACCATGACCAGCAATGCCAGCACAATGGATGTGGCGGAGGCACGACCAATCCAACCCGGACCGCCGAAGCCCAAGCGATAGGCGTGTAGGCTGAGGGTTTCTGTGGAGAGCCCTCCACCCGTGATCACGAAGATGATGTCAAACACCTTGAGCACATCAATCAATCGAAACAAGAGAGCCAGGATGACGATGGGCTTGAGCAAGGGTAAGGTGATGAACCAAAACGCCTGGATAGGGCTGGCTCCATCAATGGCTGCGGCTTCGAAGGGCTCGATGGGCAGAGAGGATAGACCGGAGAGGATGATCAACGCAACAAAAGGCGTCCATTGCCACACATCTACCAAGATCACCGAAGTGAAACTCAACTTCGGACCCAGCCAAACCGGTGTGGTTGAAATGACCTGCGCTAACAACCAATTGATCACGCCATGTTCGCTATTCAACATCAACTTCCAAACCAATCCAACGATCACCGGTGTAACGACCATGGGTAACATCAGGATCGAGAAGAAGAAGCCCTTGCCGCGTACGGTGGAATCTAGCAGCAAGGCAATGACCATCCCCAGCACCAGTTCTGCAACCGTGGCGATTAGGCTCATGCTCAGCGTCAACCGCACCGATTTCCAGAATTCGGGGTCTTTTCCGGAGAACAAGCGAATGTAATTCTCTAACCCGATGAAGCGCGCAGAAGAGAGTGGCTTGCCTAGTTCATAATTGGTCAAACTGACCCAGTATAGAAAGACGAGCGTGCCGATGGTCAGTAGAATGAGCGGAATCACGGCAGGTGCGATGAAACCCCATATTTCCAAGGCGGTGTTTCGCTTTGTTGTGGCGATCATTGGTTGGATATTCTGTCTTTCCATAACAAGCAACACTCGTCAAAACGTTGGGTTGGGAGAATTGGATGGGCTAGCCACCCAATTCTCCCACAAGGTTGGTTTTTCACCACCATGCAGTGCATGACGAGAGAGACGCAGGCGTTCATTCAGATACTTCGCTCAATATCGCACTGACCTCCTCGTGCGCTTGTTGCATTGCCTCAGCGATTTCCATTTCGCCGGCGGCGACCGAAGAACCATAATAACCGACGCGATCGAGAGCCTTGATGACGACCGGGGTTTGCGGAATCCAACTCAGCCCGCGCTGAACGAGTGCGTCGGCTGCAGCGAATGCCCCCAGTTGAGCCTCTGCAGAGGGATTGCTGGCTTGGAATTCAGGGTCTTCGAGTGAGGAAATGCGGCTAGGTACACCCCCGTAACTGATGTAGGTCTTGGCATTGGCTTTGGAGGTCATATAGACGATGAACGCCCAAGCCGCCTCTTTGTTCTTGGTATCGGCAGAGAGAGCCATGTTCCAGCCTGCCAGCACACCACCATCTCCCGCCGGACCAGGCGGAGGCGGTGTATACCCTATTTTACCCACAATTTGCGAGCGGCTTGGGTCTTCTAGCCAAGGGACGAGGGCAGTTGCATCATACCACATGGCGGTCTTCCCACTCACGAAAGCCGAAGTTGCCTCCTCGTGAGTGTAGTTTAACACATCCGGCGGGCAAGTATTCAACAACTTCACGAAATAGTCCAAGGATTGGGCTACATCCGGTTGATCCATCCGCGATGTCCAGTTCTTCTGGTCAATAAAGCCATCTCCAAAGTTATACACTAGGGTGAGCCAACCAGAAGCGAAGTAAATGCCGCGTTGGGCGCGGAATGCCATGCCATAGAGTCCGGGTTCTTTGCCATTGAAGAACTCTGCCACTTGGAGCATCTCATCGAGGTTGGTGGGAACTTTTTGGTTGTATTTTTCAAACAAGTCTTTGCGATAGGCTAGGAAGCGCGACTCCCCCGCGGTTGGTATGCCGTATACCTTCCCCTGATACTTACCCAAGCCATTGCGAAAGGCAGGGAGAATGTCCTCGTAATCGAACCAGGCAGGGGTTGCTTCGCGATCGGCGAGCAGGTCATCCAGTGGTAAGACGACACCTTTTGGTACGTAATCTGAAATCCAGAACCCATCCATCATCAGCACATCATAGGCGCCGGAATGGGCGGTGAATTCGAGAAGTTGTTTGTTGTACAGTGCAGCATCTTCCATCACATCCCATTTGACGGTGATGCCGGTCTTGGCGGTGAAATCGTCGGTCATTTTCTTGAAGGCATCGGTGGAGGGATGGGTACCGAAGGCGACACTGATCGTCGTACCACCGTATCTTTCTTTGATCTTTGCTGCCCAGGCATCCACGCTGGTCTGTGGGTCAGCCATTGGCGTGGGTTGTTCCACTTCTTGGGTTGTTGCCGTTGGGGGTGGGGTTTCAGGGGTGGCTGGCTTAGCACACCCGGCAATGAGCATCGTTATCACTGCCAGGAAAAACAAACTTCGACCGAATTTGTTAAACATTTCTTCTCCTTTCTGATCCAAATCTACGGAAATAGATAGCCAGTCAATCGGTCAATGCTGTTCGATGGATTGATCTCCTCTCATCACCTCCTTTGCATTTGATCGTGAAGGTTATCTTGGGCTGAAGCGAAAGCAGTGAAGAGTGCAACGACAATAAAACCAGTGAGTTCACAAGAGCCCCAACTTATCGCGCATCACCAATGCCACTGCGCCTAATGTGACAATGTCATCACCCAAAGGGGAAATTTCGACCTCCGTCTGTTCGGCTATGGGGGCGATGGAATGCTCGATCATCTTCTTGCGGATGGATTGTGTCAGTCGTTCACCGAATTGGGATACGATTCCGGCAATCACTATGCGTGGCAGATTCAGCAAGCCAACTATGTTGGCTGCGGCTATGCCCAGATATTCGCCGATCTGTTCCACCAGATGCATGGCGAGCGCATCGCCTTCGTTGAGAGCCTGGAGGATGGTCTCAAACTCAATTTCTTCAGGGTGCGTTGTCAATCGGCTTAGCGCGCTTTCGGGGTGGGAAGGAGCAAGTTGTCGGGCTCGGCGAACCATCGCTCCACGGCTGGCCATGGCTTCCAGGCACCCACGGTGACCACAACGACACATCTCACCTTGCGGCGCTACCACAACATGACCGATCTCCCCTGCCCCGGCACTGACGCCATAATATAACTCCCCGTTCAACAAGATTCCGGCGCTTATCCCGTCTCCGACTTTGATGACGGCAAGGTCGGAAATGCCTCGGCTTTTTCCGAAGGTATATTCCCCTAAGACGGCTGCGCGGCTGTCGTTGATCATCAATACCGGCTGATGGAAACGTTCTTCGAGCAAGTCGCAGAGGGGGAGATCCCACCAATCTAAGTTGATCGAGCCTCGAATGATACGTGCACCTTTTTCCACAATGCCTGGGGTGCCGATGCCGATCCCTAGAAGGGGTCGGTCTACCATCTGGAGCATTTGTTCGACCAATTGGAACACCAACTCCAATGCCTGCTGCCCTCTCCGTCCTTCAAGGCGAAGGCAATCTTGATGAACGATCTCACCGCGTAGGTTGGTCACCACACCGCGCAACTCGCTGTTGCCTAAATCTATGCCGATGCTCTGACGTGCATCCTTCACCAGACTCAGGTGGGTCGGGGGTTTTCCCACCGATAATCGAGTTTGACCGACCTCGCTGACCAAACCTTGAGCGATCATTTCATCCACGAGAGCCGAGACCGTGGTCGGTGTCAGGGCAGTTGTGCGCGCGATGTCCGCTCGACTGATCTTCTCGTTATCGTAGATCAGTTTGAGCACAAGGCGGTAGTTATGGTGTTTTGTTTGTTCACGAGTGGCTTTTTTCATCGAGGGATAGAGGACGAAGGATGAAGGTCGGTTAATTATTAAATTCAATGAAGTTATTAATTAATATACCCCTTTTTTCAAGCCTTGTCAATACCCCTGAAAAAAACCCCCGAGGCATAGAACAGCTCGGACGACTTGAACGGTTTTCGGATGGACAGGGTGGGTGGTTACCTCATCCCGTCCGGTGGGTGCAGGGCACTCTCATCCGTTGTTGTGCTGGTGAGGGCGTGAGTTTTCAGGTCGTAATGTCCGCGCAGTTCATCGCTGAGGGTGCCCTCCCAGAGAGGCACGCCGGCGAAGTACGCCGAGCGGGCGATCATGTGTGCACCGACCGGAACGGTGATGTAGATGAAGAGCATCACTGCCATCGCACGAGTTGCGATGGCTAATTCGCCGAAGTACAGCGCACTCCCTATGGCCAGCAAGCCGATGCCCAACGTAGAGGATTTGGTGATGGCATGCATGCGCAAAAACAGATCGGGCATGCGCACCAATCCAACCGCTGCCAGGAACATGAACAGGCTGCCGATGGTCATCAGTATCCAGGCTACGATCTGCGCCATGGGATTTCTCCCTTCTCAATGAAGTAGGCATAGGCTGCGGTGCCCAAGAAGGCGATCAGAGCCAGCACAACGGCACCATCCATCAATATCGGTTGGTTGTTGGCAACGGCATAGGTGACGATGATCCCGATGGATAAGATCGCCATCAAGTCCAACGCGATGACTCGATCGGGCAGGCTGGGACCGAGGGTCAAGCGAATCAATGCCAAGAACATGGCTGCGGTCAACAGTAAGTAAATCAGGTTTGCGATCATCTAGCCCTCTCTCCTTGGAGGCAAAACGTTTCTCCGGAATAGTTCCAACACCCGGCGTTCGAATCCTTGCTTGATTTCTTGGCGCGCCACTTCTGGGTCGGGCGCGTCCATGACATGAACGTACAGCGTGCATTGGTCGCTAGAGACATCCAGGCTGAGCGTGCCGGGCGTTAGGGAAATGAAATTGGCAATGAGGGCGATTTCTGCATCGTTGCACGTTTCCAGGGGCACGGCGATCACCCGCGGATGCATCTGGCGATGGGAGGAAAGCACCCGCCTGGCAACCCTCAAGTTGGCGATCAGCACCTCCCATAGGAAGAAACCGATAAATCCATTCAGTTGACCGACCTTGGCAAAGTAATTCGTAGGACCTAACACGCCGCGCACGATGTACAAAATCAAATACCCCAATCCAAAACCCAAGAGGATGTTCAACGGGTTGAAATTCCCGGTCAACGCTGCCCAGATCATCGCCAAGGCAATATTGATGAGGAAAACGTTCATTTTTCACCTTCCGAGAACAGCCTGAATGTACATTTCTGGGTTCATCAGTTCAATTCCGGCTTGTTGTGCTAGGGAAAATAGCCACCCTGCCCCGATGCCGATCACAAAGGTGAGCGTGGATAAGATGGCAATCGGTGCCATCCACGCGACCCGACGGACCATCTGCCCAATTGGTGAGACGAGCAACCCTTTATCATCCTCTGAAGGATGAGGCTTCCAGAACGCCTCGTTCCAGATTTTCATCATCGAGAACAGAGTCAGCAGACTGACCCCCAAGGCGACGATGACGATGGCATACTGAGCGCTCTCTAGCCCGGCTACCACCAAACTGAGTTTGGCGAAAAAGCCGGAGAGGGGTGGCAAGCCGGCAAGGGAGAGGGCAGGTGCCAAGAACAATAGCCCCAACACCGGTTGCGAGCGGTAAACCCCACCCAACTTCTTCAGGTGGTCTGTTCCGAGCCCGTGTTCCAGCAAGCCGCTGACCAGGAAAAGGGCAGTCTTGGCAACGGACACATGGAAGATGAAGTAGACGCCCCCGGATAGAGCCAATGGGGTGAATAACCCCAATGCCATGAGCGGGTAGCCGATCTGGCTGATGATGTGAAAAGAGAGCAGCCTTCTGGTTTTTTGCTGGGCTACTGCACCGAGCACGCCGCTGACCATGGTCAAGCCTGCCAGATAGAGAATCAAAGTGTGGGTGAAGGAGGTATCGTGGATGAAGATCAAGGTGAAGACGCGGATCAAGGCGTATACGCCGACCTTGGTCAATAGTCCGGCAAAGAGCGCCGAGACCGCCACCGGTGGGGTGTGATAGGAATCGGGAAGCCAAAAGAACAGGGGAAAGATGGCGGCTTTGATGCCGAACGCCACCAAGAACATCATTGCCAGGGCGGTCATGATGCCGGCGGGTTGGGAAGCAGGCAAGTGCCTCAACTTATCTGCTACATCTGCCATGTTGAGCGTGCCGATCAGTCCGAAGAGGATGCCCACCGAGGCTAGGAATAGCGCCGAGGACATCAGGTTGAGGGTCACATACTTGATGGCTCCTTCCATCTGCCTCCGTTCGCCCCCCAAGGAAAGCAAGACGAAGGAGGCGATCAACATCACCTCAAACCAAACGTAGAGATTGAACAAATCGCCAGCCAGGAAGGCTCCGCACACACCCATCAACAGGAAGTGATAGAGGGGATGGTATCCCAATGCCTCGCGTGCGGGATCGATGCTCGCCAGGGAGTAGAATGCCACCACCAAGCCAATCACCCCGGCTAACAAAACCATGATGGCGCTGAACGTATCGGCAACGAGGCTAATCCCGAATGGTGCCTGCCAATTCCCCATTTGGATTACCTGTATTCCCTGGCGATGTACCTTTTCCAAGAGCCACGTTCCCGCGGCGAGCAAAGACCAAGCCCCGATCAAACTGATGATTCTTTGCACTCGCCTAGAACGAGAGCCGAGCAGAGCAAGCACGGAGGTAGTGAGTGGGATGACGATCGGAAGGATCAGCCAGATTTTCATCGTTTCAAACCCTTCGCCATACGATTTCGCCCTTCATTCTTCGGGGGTCCTGACCTGATCCAGGTCATCCGTATCGGTCGTCTTGTACACCCGATAGGTCAAGGCGAGGGCAAAGGCGATCACCCCCAGCCCGATGACGATGGCGGTCAGGATGAGGGCTTGCGGCAGGGGGTCGGAAGAGGGAGTGGTCAAGGCTGAGGTGCCGGCGGGGATCACCGGTGGGCGGGCGCGCTGTAGCCCAGCCGCAGTGAAGATCAATAAGTTCGCCGCGTGGGAGAGCAGTGCCAATCCGATCAGCAATTTGACCAAACTGCGGCGCAGGAGCATGTAAATGCCCCCCGCATATAACACCCCAATGACGATTGCCAGGATGATTTCCACGATCTATTCCACCTCCTCCAACTCAAATAGGATCATCGTCGTCGCGCCGATGACGACCAAGAAGACGCCAATATCGAACAGGACGGGGGTTCCAACCTCCGTTTTCCCCATGCCGGGCAAGGGAAGGTAGCCCCACATCCCTGTGAGAAATGGAAGCCCGCGGAACAAACTCACCCATCCGCTGATGAGGGCAATAGCCAACCCGATGGATAACAACGAGCGCGGTTCCAGGCGCAATAACTCTCGGGCAGCCGTGGTTCCGTAGGCGATGGAATAGAGCGCAAATGCCGAGGCAGCCACCAATCCAGCCGCAAAGCCTCCGCCTGGCTCGTTATGTCCTCGAATCAACAGGAAGATCGAGAACAACAGCAGAAGTGGCAAGATGATGCGAACGGTTGCCCGTAATATCAGCGAGGTCATTTTTGCTTTCCTAAACGCGATGTGAGGAGCGCATACACCCCGGTCGCAGCGATGGCAAGCACGGTGATCTCACCCAAAGTGTCCAGACCGCGGAAATCTACCAAAATGACGTTAACGATGTTGCGACCATGGGCTAAGGGAAGCGCATTCTGGGTGTAATATTCGGAGATGCTGGGGTAAAGGTCTATGCCAACGGCAGACAAAACCAGCAGGCTCATCAGCCCACCGGCTAAGAGGGCAATCAGAGCGTGGAATGCTCGCGTTGCAGTTGAAGTCAATTGGACGAAGTGAGGTAGGTGGTAAAAGGCAAAGACGAAGAGGATCACGGTGAGCGATTCGATCAAGAACTGCGTCATGGCTAGGTCGGGCGCACCGAAGATGAGGTAAAGCAATGCAACACTGTAGCCGGTGATGCCCAAGGCGGCGATGGCACCCAAACGCGAGCGCGAGCGGATGGCTACCCATGTGGCACCCACGATGAGAACGGCGAGGGCAACTTCGTAGAAACGCACGTCCTGGCTGGTTTGCGGCCAATGCAATGCACTACGATAAATGAGCGTAGCCCCGACCAGCCCTAGCGTAGCGAATACGATGGTCAATAGGTACGTGCGCAAGAAACCGCTTTGCAACACCTTCGTCTGCCAACCGGCGAAGGCAACTATGCCATCCATCGTGCGCGCATAGACCCACTCTGCTCCCCAATGCCATGCCCATTTGGAGGCGGCGCGCCGCAGGCTGTGGCGCGCTGCATACATCCCCACGCCGAGACCCACCGTCGCCAGGCTCATCAGAAAGGCTGGGTTGATACCATGCCACAAGGCAAGCTTCAGCGGCTCTGCCCTGCCAAGCGATGCCACCACGGCAGGAAAGACCAACCGGGCATCCACCAGGCTCGGAACCAAGCCCACGATCAGCCCTAATCCAGCCAAAATCATTGGACCCAGCCAGAGGGCGATGGTGGCTTCGTGAACGTCTTTCGACTCCGGGCGCCTGGCTCCCCAGAAGGGCTCTACAGCAACTGTCCCGGCAACATAGACGTTGAATGTTGCAGCAAGCATGGCTGCCGTTGCCAGCCCGGGTCCGAACTTCAGCCCGGTTTCGTAAAACAATTCCTTGGAGATGAAGCCGAGGGTTGGAGGAAGACCAGCCATAGAGAGCGCCGCCAACCCTGCACCGAACGCCGTGATCGGCATCCACCGCGATAATCCCCCCAATTGAGTGACATCACGGCAACCGCTCTCGTGGTCCACGGCGCCGGCAACCAAGAACAGCGCGCCCTTGTAAAAGGCATGGGCAAGCAACAGAACGATGGCGGCTTGCACTGCCAAGGGGGTTCCCAAGCCAATCAGTAAGACGCTCATCCCCAGGGCATTGACCGTAGAATATGCCAAAAGGCGCTTGAGATCGGTTTGTGATAGGGCGAGGAAGCCACCGACCAACATGGTCGCCGCGCCGATGCCGGCGACCGAGTAAAACCACTGCGGTGTCCCTCCCAACACCGGGTTCAAGCGCGCCAGCAGGTAAATTCCGGCTTTGACCATGGTCGCCGAGTGCAGATAAGCGCTCACCGGGGTTGGCGCTTGCATGGCATTGGGTAACCAAAAATGGAAGGGAAACTGAGCAGATTTGGTGAAAGCCCCAACCAGAACCAGAAGGAGGATAGCCCCATAAAGCGGACTGGATGTGACGATCTCCCCTTGGCGCAGGATGGTCGAAACCTCAAAACTACCGGCGACCCGTCCGAGCAGCACCAACCCTGCCAGCAACACTAACCCACCCGCGCCGGTTACGAGCAGAGCCTGAAGCGCCGCCGAACGAGAGGCTTCCTCCTCGTGATTGAAGCCGATCAGCAGAAATGAACTCAGGCTGGTGAGTTCCCAGAAGACGAACAACAACATCAGGTTATCCGCCAATACAACGCCCAGCATCGAAGCCATGAACATGAACAACCAGGCGTAGAAGCGGTTGAGCCGTGGATCGCCTTTCAGGTAATCGTTGGCGTAGAGTACCACCAATGTCCCAATCCCGCAGATCAACAGGGCGAAGAGCAGCGCCAACCCGTCCGTACGGAAGGATAAAGTAATGCCCAGGGTTGGCACCCAGGGGATTTTCGAGGTAATTGGCGTCTCTCCCATCGGGTTAGGGAGCAAACTCAGGAAAAAGAGCGTCAACCCTGCCGGCAAGGATGCCAAAAACCAGCCGGTGTATTTACGCTGCCCACTCCCTAGGAAGGCAGAAACAATGGAAAGGAGAAATCCAGAAAGCACTGCGATGAAGAGCGTCATCTTATCCTTTTGGGCGTCAAAGATACTCTACATAGTCTTTTTTCTCTTGTGCTGGAATGTACCGATTATACACAGTTCTTTTCTTACTTTTTATCCGGATGACGGATAGAGGGCACATAACGACCTTTCCACCGCGAGGCGGGCGGGTGCTTGTATGGCTAAGCCTGGTTGGAGGGCATGTTCGATGGTGTTATCTGGATGAGCGAGCGAATGATGCCCGACCGCGTCAGAATGCCGACCAACCGTCCACCCGCTTGTGGGTCGCCATCGAGAACGGGGAGGCACTTATAGCCGTATCTCGTCATCAGGCGGATTGCCTGACCAAGGGTGTGGGTTTCCTTTACCCAGACCACCGGACGTACCGCATGGGAAGGATTTGCCTTCGGCGGTGGATGCCCGTGCTTTCGATGATCGTGACGCCGCGAATACCCACCTGCTCCCAGGCTTCTAAAACCGGATCCAACCGACCTGGATCGTCCAAGACAAACATCAGCATGTACATCGTTCATCCTCCTCGTAAGGTATTATACGTGACACGGTCGAAAATGTAGATGTGGTAGTAGGGTGAAACGGATTCGGGGAACGAATTGAGCGGATGGAACGGATGGGAAAACGGATTCGGGGAGCGGATAGAACGGATGGTTTGCTTCGGTTGATTTGCTTCCTCGCCCTGCTGGATGTTGTCATTGCGAGCGAACGAATGTGAGCGTGGCAATCTCCCACGCCGTCTGGAAGAGGGCTTAGGTCGCATTACTCCCTCGTCTTGCTGGGAATGCTGAAGCAGGCGTCAGCATTCCATAGGGAGTGGATGGGTGGCTGGCTTGTCTTGGTGAGTGTACCTGAGACCCATTGGCGGTTTCGTAGGGGCGAAACATCTTTCGCCCCTACAGGAGCGTTTTCATCTCCCTCACCGTACGGGGGATGGCTTCGCTTCGCTCGCCATGACGGGTTCAGGCACGGCTAGCCGTGACTCTACACACCCTCGCAAGTAATGCGGAGCCCATCGGCTGGGCGGGCGGGTTAGGCGGCAATTTATGGGTTGGCAGACCAATCTCGACAATCCACCCGATAGGCATCCAGTTCCCAATTCTTGTGCAGCGCATTGAAATTCATCTGCACTGCCTGAGGGCAGAAATCGGATGGCTCAAGGTTGTATTCAATGACAAAGACGGGCTTTCCCGCTTGAAGAAAGGGCTTGAGCAAATCACATTCTCCGTAGGAAAAACACTCTTCGTTGAGCACCCAATCAAAATACGACACCAGCGCTGGAATTTGCTCCAAATCGTTCTTTAGACCTACGAAAAGCCCTCTCTGATGGGCGGATTCTGCAAGAAAAATGTTATAGCGTTTCTGGTCATCAGCCGTCAGAGGGAAGCCCGTGTCATGGGTATATCCATTGACATTATCAGGATCAACGCCGTCGCAACCCTTGCTGTGCGCCAGGTCAAGCCGCGCTTCCATAACGGGCGCAAGCAAATCCATGCGTCGAATGTCTAGCCATTTCTCACCGGTCCATCCCTCCATATCTTTACCCAACACCTCTGGAGGGAACAAAGGTGCATCGGGACGCCAATCTTCATAAGAGCCCGCACTAAAATAGCACATCACGAAGATGCCGCGCTGGTGAAGCAGTGCGATTGTCTCTGATGATGTGTCAAACAGATCGAGATTGAAGACATCCACGTCCAAATCTGTTTGCAGTTTGCCCGTGTATTGAATCTGCCAACGCACTTGTAGGGGCAACGGACGATGATCTTGCCGGGCAATCAGTGGCAAGAAAAGGAGAGAGGGTGGTGTGCTCGTCGGTGTAGTTGCGAACGTCTCCAGGGCAGATGTTGTGTGGAAGTTTAACGGTGTGCTAACGAATGGCAAGGATGTAGATACCACTTTCGCCATATTCTGAACGGCGGGCGGCGGCATGCAGCCAGGACAGACCAGCATAGCCAACAGAACAAACGACAGGATGTGTCTCATCGCTTGCACTTCCAAGTGCCCATCGTGCCTAACAAATTTGGGCTTCACCTGCGCTCTGAGTGTGCAGCCTGAAGGGCTTCGGGTGGGTGCGCGGCTTAGCCCACACAAACTCTTTGGCGATGTGCTAGATGGTCTTTTCCAAGAACTACAACCAGCAGCGCTGCCAGTACACAATATACAATTGCCAGCGCAGTGATAGACACACCTACAATGATGACGCCAAAGGTGTTCATAAGAACGTGAAAGAGACTCACGACCAAAAGGCTGCCTTTGGTGCTGTTATACAGCCAAGTGTAAACGAAGGATACAGCGACTGTGCCGATGAACCAGGCAAGAAAGGGATAATCGGACATCGGATTGCCAGACCAGAAGAAGAGAGGCAGATGCCACAAGCCCCACAAAACACCTACTGCCAGCGTTGCCATGAGCGCATTATGGCGCTTTTGCAATCGCGGTAGCGCAAATCCACGCCATCCAACCTCTTCCCACGGATTGGACACCAACGACATCACAAAAGCGGAAATGACAATTGCAGTTATATCGTCACCTTGCGTTTCTGAGGTTGCCACGAACCCCAATGCTTGGGTTACCATTTTCCCCACCACGAGAAGTAGTGCAGGAGTCACAACGGCAATGCCCAACCACATCACGCCAACCCGCCACTGCAAAAGCGGTTTGAGCAAAAGGCTGATGCCCCCCTTTCCATCGCTTGCCCAGGTCACAATCACTGCCGCTAGTGCAGGACCTATGGCAGGCAGGATGAGCAAGAACTGGAAGACAGGACGATCAAACAGGGAAACACCATGTGACGCTGCCACCATAGGGAGCCAGCCCAGCCATGAAATTCCAAAAGCCAAACCATAAAACCAGACAACCGGGTGCTTTTTCATGTGTTGTTCTCTACGAATGTTGGGTGGGCGCTTATTTAGTAACGCAAAATGAGTGCGATACGCTGATGTGTTTCGAGTTGCCCATTCTCCAAAAACACAACTCGTCCTTGCTTACTCAAGACCGTTTCGATGATTTCATCAACTGCGTCATCTATAACGTCAGGCGCAGTGACATCATCCGTAGGCGTTAGATGGTTGCCTGTCTCATCTACCTTCGCGGGAAAATGAAAATCTTTTTCGACTAAAAGAAGATGCCCACGCCCTTCCTTTGCCAACCGCCATACTTCGCCGATAGTAGATACGGTTTTTCTTTCGCTAATAGCCTTGTCCAGTTCTGATAAAACCTGCTGGCGTTGTTCGTCAAGAGCATCTTTGACCAAGGGCCAAATGAGTTTGCCTAATTCGTGTGGAGATGTTTTGTCATGGCTTCCCTGTAGTGTTGTCAGTATCGAATCTTTATGAGCGGTTACTTCCTTGAAGAACGCCAAAAAGCGCTCTACACCAACAACGACGAGTGGTAAGGGGTCATCTGCTAGAAACGGCCTAAGGGCAGTATCTATTTGACGGAAAAACTTACGGTGATATTCATCGCGGTAAGCAGACTTTTTAATACCAAAACCGCCTGGAAGTGGTTGTTTTCCGCCAGGTCCTTCGTGCGTGATAGGGAATCCCTCGTCTTGAATATCAATCAAGTCGTCGCGGGTCGCTTCATACAAACGGGTTGGTTTTTCGCTTAATACAAGCACCCAGTAGCGAGGAGAGCGGTTCATGAGAAAGACCAAATCGCGAGTTAGAAAAGTATCGCCCACATGTACGCGTTCCTTCAGGGTGAAGGGAAGTTTAACCGCGCGGGCAAAATCTCGATTGACAAACAAAGCCAGTCCGTCCAATGTGTAACGGAAATCAATTTCTTCTGTAAGTTTTTCAAGACGGTCTAATAATGGCGCAATATCCCTTTTACTAAATTCCGCAAGCAAACGACTTGCCGCCTGTTCCACCAAGTTCTTGACGCGAATTGGGTCTTGGCGATTATCGGGCGATGTTCGATGTGTAGGCAAAGTGATCGTTAACGCTGGATAGCCGCGTATTTGTTGTAGTAAGTGGATTTCATGTCGATTCATTTTTTCTCTTCCTTTTTATTCTTGGCGTAAGCCCCTCAACGGCTGGGTTCAACGGCGCGGAGCAATCTCAGATGGATGCGCGTGTTAGCCCACACCCATTCCTTCTCGAACAACTTCATAGCGAAGCCACACTCGCCCTTTTGCTTCTACCTGAACCGCGAGCAATTTCAACCGTGCCGGCCACTCATCCGCTCCCAGATCGGGTGACTCGAAAAGCGTTGGTGTCTCTGTGCCACCAATAATAGAAGGGAAGATATCTATATTGACTTCATCCACAAGCCCCGCACGCAAGAGCGCTCCCGCCAATTTGCCCGGCGACGTTGACAACACACACCGGACTCCCAACTGAGAAGCTAATTTTTCCAGCGCTTGGCGTAGGTCAACTCGTTCTTCCCCGGCCACCAGATAGGGAACATTCTCTCGTTGCAGGTAGGCAAGATACTCTGCAGGCGTATGTTGGGCAACCAGGACTAACAAATGTTGTCCTTCTGCGCCGGGAGCTTCTTTGCCTGGTTCTCCGGTATAGAACCAACGCACACGGCCCCGGCTATCTACAACCGTGAACCATAGATAGTGTGCGGGATGATGAATCACCGCTTCAGGCAAAAAGTCCCGATACAATTCGCCAAGATCGCCTCTTATAGGTGGAAGCGGCTCAGGGGTGTAATGGCTCGGAACGAAGGAATTACTCCCTTCTATCAATGCTTGTGGTTTGTGGGTAAACATGAGCCACTCGTATACATCGCTTGGCTTAGCAATAGCTTCCCATCGCTTATCCCCAAACAACAGAACCACATCGGGTGCGAGGGTGAGTCTGCCATCTGCTGAAACGTCTCCATAGATGATTACCTTGGGCTTCATAGGTCATATATCCTTTCACCGGGACGGATGCCAAGCGGGCTAACGATTAAATATGCGGAATAGTACTTTTCCTCCCATTACTTCTTAGACGGAATCCGTATATTCCTATTGCGGGAACGTTCCATTATTGCCTTTTACGGATTCGATATTCTATCCTGTGTAGATATTATCATTCCATCCCCTTCATTGTCAATCAAACGGGGAGTTTCTCCACGCGAGCCTAGGCGCCGCTCAAAAGCGCCTCGATCCGGTGCGGGGAACCCTTTGCCGGAAACGTGGTTCCTACTACACGAACAAGCTCACCTCGACCGGGTGCGCCGCTCTACCCTTTTCCACTACAACCTCACCCCAACAAAATGGACACTGCAGGATTGGCTCAAATGGGTGGCTGGCTTGTCTTGGTGAGTGTACCTGAGACCCATTGGCGGTTTCGTAGGGGCGAAACATCTTTCGCCCCT
>FWPU01001544.1_pt1 | contig 68635 bp, 78 predicted proteins | sample 2228361 | NCBI WGS metagenome assembly FWPU01 (sample SAMEA103939777, study PRJEB20133) | metagenome
GGACCCGCGGGGGGTGGGGGCGGTGGCGGTTCTGGCGGTCTCGGGGGTGGCGAGATGCTGTCCCAACCGCCCACAGCGGCACTCCAGCTCCCTCGATGCCCCCAGTTCAGCGCGACTGTTCCACCCGCCGTATCGCCCCCGGGCGACACCGACCCCGAGAACGTCGCCACCATCCAACGGGTCGCACCCGAACCCAGCGTCGGGCCGGCCTCCTGCACCCACGTCATGTCGAGCCGTCCTGTCGCCGGGTCGTACGTCCCGGAGACCGTCCCCGAAGTGCTGAACTCGCAATTCCAGCGGCCGCTGAAGGAAGTAGAGGACGACCACAGCGCAACCTCGCACGCCACTTGAGAGGGGAAGCGGTCGAGCATCAGGCTCACGCGCCAAACGCCGTTGAAAGCAGACGTCGGCCTCTCGGTTGGGCCTGAACCCCGAGCCGGACACCCGCACGCGGGTGCCCACACGACCATGGTTAGGGCTCAATTCCAAACGCGGCTGTACGACGGCAGCGTCCCGCCGGGTCACCAGGGTCGCCCACCCGTTGGTTCCCTGGCCCCGGAACACGCAGCCCCAGATCCTGTCTGGGCAGTCCCGCTGAATGAGCAGCCGGTCGGGTTCGACATTGAAGCTGGAAGCGAACGCTTGCGCAGCGAACTCTTCGGCGCGCTGCCATGGCTCCCCGGGTTCATTGACCAGGGGCTGGGACAGGTCGACCTGCACGGCCGCGAGAATCCAGGGAGAGTTGGGTACACGGAACCAGCGGATGTGGTACCGGGCGACGCACGAGCCCCAAAAGAGCTCCCAGAAGAGTTGGCCCGACAGTGGGATTGCGGTAGCCGGCTCGCCCTCGACGCCCGCCCAGGCCGTGTGCGATGGCGGACGAACGAATCCGCACAGCGGATCCGCGGTCGCATCGTCCCAGGAGCGTCCGAACAGGGGGTCCTTGAAGTTCTTGAGTGCGCCGACGATCTCCTGCTCGTCCAGCCCATAGAAGACCAGATTGATGGGATCGAGCTGATCGTCCGCCACTCGACCGTCCCAGCCCGGGCAAGGGCTGCTCGCAGTGTCGGCGATGTACGGACACACGAGTAGCGGGTCTCCAGCGCTCGAGGGCAGGTAGACCAGCCGCCTGTCCACCCCTACCTGGCCACCGGGTTGGGCGGGCACGAACGCGCTCCACCACGACGCGTGCGTGAGCTCCGCCACCAATACGTTTCCTCGTTCCAGATGCCCACCTACGGGCACCCATATCCCCGCTTCCCGGTCGAAAAACGCCACGAAGGCCTGGTCTGTGACGATGCCAGGGGGAAGCAGACCCGGGTCGAAAAGAAGCTCGAGTTGAGCGGGAACCAGCAGCCGCTGTTCTCCCAAGTCGATCTCGTAGCGTTGGCCGACCGCCGCCAGGCCGGGCGGCATCCCCCCGTGAGCTTCGTCTGAGGGGACCACTTCGATGCGCACCCTCACATCGGACCGAAGGGCCCCGGGCGGAATCACCAACCGTGCCCCGCCGAGGGTGACGACTCCGCCGACATCGTGAGAGACGGTGACCTGCCCGGGTACGTCAACCTGCCACGTGTTCTCTGGTCGTCCCGTGCACGCCAGCGCGAGCAGGATGGCCACGGCACCCAACCCGGCCAGCATCTGTCGAGGCTTCATGGCATCCTCCCTGCGAGTGAATCGCTCGCCCTGTTCCCCTCCTGGCGCGGGAGCACGCGGTACCAGTCTCCCACCGGTATGGTCTGGACCTGCGAGTCGCGAAGCGCGACCTCGACGCCGCTCATGAAGTAGACCGGTCGCTCCTGCATGTTGGAGCGCACCAGGACGACCAGCGAGAGAGGGTCCAGGGCCCAGCTTTGCACCAGTCGTATATCCTCACGCTGCCCTTCTGCCTTCTGCAGGTAGAGAAGGGGAGCAATGTCCGCCCACCCTCCAATCACCACCGCACCAGGTTCGGCAGTGGCGAGCATGGCTTCCGCCCGGTCTCGTGTGCCCGTGTCGTAAGCCCTACTCACGAGGGGCCCATTCAGCAGCACGGAGGCCCCGCCACCTCCCGAACCCACGGCCACGCCGCCACCCCCCTGCGGCGCCCCTCAGCCGACCTACTACGGAGCAGCCGCTCCCGACGACGCCTACGCCAGCTCGCTGCTCGCGCTGGTGGACCAGTACCGTACCCAGCGCGGCCTACCGCCCCTCGCCCCTGACCAGCGCCTCGCCACGGCGGCCGCCGAGTACGCCAAGTTCGTGGTGGAGTCCCGCTGGTGGACCCAGATGACCGGCACTAACATCCACCTGGGCCCCGACTGCCGCGACATGTACGACCGGGCAATCGCCGCCGGCTATCCTCCCGCCTGGATCGGCGAGAACGTCATGTGGGGTTCCTTGGACCTGCCGGTCGAGCAGATGTTCTCGATCCTGTTGAGCTCGCCCCACGAAGACCCGGCCCGCGACCTCTTCGTCTACACCGGCATCTCCTGCTGGGTCCGTCAGGCCGGCACCGCCGAGCGCGCCTGCGTCCAGGTCTTCGGCTCCGTGCCGTAGGGCGTCCTGCGAGTCAGGTCACGCACCCACCTCAGCCCTCGCGGCCGCGAGCAGGGAGACGCTGCGCCGCCTCGCCGTCACGCTGTTGGCCCTCAAGCGACGAGAGCCTCAACGCCATGCTCAACCGCGCCTGCCACAGGAGGCTACTCGAGGGGCTGCCGATGCCGGACTAGCGCCCGGTCGTCGCACGCTCAGAGCCCGGGTAGCCAAAGGGCGCTCCTCTCCGTCTCGTCCGCCCGGAAGGCGCGGAAGGCGGCCAGCGCAGCGATGTCGTCCGCCTCGCCAATGACCTGGGGGCGGGCCGTGCAAAGGTGGGTGAGCAGGCTGGCGATGGCGTCCGCACCAGAAGCTGGACGAGCTACTGAGCCGGCGATGCGCTCGGGGTGTGAGCCGAACACGTACTATCCGGCGTTCGCCGGCCCGCTAAGGGCCGAGCTTGCTGCCGCTGGCGGGAACTGATGAGGTTCTGAGAGGCTTCTCTTCTAGGGCCAACTGACGTCCCTGCGCGGCCCGAGTCTGCCTGCGGGTCCCCGCCTGGCTCCCCATCACCAGGAGCCTACGAGGGTGGCGGGGCCGTACAGGGGCCTTTCCGCTACCACTTCCTGGACCTCCAGGTCGACGACGCTGAGCATCCAGCAGGGCTGCTCGCAGCGGTATTTGTTCCGCATGGCGTCGCGCAGGCCGGGGCCTTCCGACATCAGATGGACGTAGCGGCCGTCGGCGCTGACGCTCATCTGCTGGAACGCCACTTCTGGGCCGATCCTGGCGACGACCCGATGGGACCACGCGTCGATGATGGTCAGACCCTGCCCCTCGAGCGTCATGAAGGTACTGTCGCCCTCGGCGACGTACCACCAGCCCGTGCCGAGCACCCACCGGCCGTCGGGCGAGAGCGCAATGCTGCCTATCCCGTCCTCCCTCCGCACTTCCTGCAGGCTCGCGGTATCGATGATCTTGAGACCAGCGGGCTTGTCGGTCTCACAGGGCACGGCTCGCTCTCCCGTGCAGAGGTCGCTGGAGGACCCGGTGACGTACAGCCATCGGCCGTCCGGCGACACCAAGGCCTCCTTCCGCACGAACGGCCCGCCCTTCGCCGCCGCGCTCTCCACGATCAGGTCGAGGAGCGTGCGACCCAGCCGCTCGAGGAGCGACCTCCCTCTGCTCACGGCGACGGACCTCTCGACCTGCAAGCTCCGGAGGTCCACCACGGTCATCCTGTCGTCCTCGGCGTGGACGACGTAGTATCGGCCGCCGTCGGGCGATACGGCGACGCCCGGCCAGTAGCCGGCGTAGACCTCTCCCTCCTCCCTCTCTTCACGGCGCCAACCCGCCAGCACGCCGGGCAGGCCGATTTTCGCCGTCATCGCCCCCGTGTCCGCGTTCACCACGGCCAGGAACGCGTCTCCTGTCGCCACGCCGGTGGTTGGATCGGGTTCCAGGAAGCCCAGCAGATAGACGCTCTCCCCGTCGGGCGAGAGGTTGAGGCGTTGTACCCCGAAGTCGAGCTCGACAAGAGCGCGAGCTTCCTTCGTCTTCACGTCCAGCACCCACAGCCGTTGGCGCAGGCTCGCCTCTCCTTCGGTGGTGATGAAGAACACACGGCTGCTGTCCGGGCTCCAGGTGAGATGGCCCGGAGCGCGGAACGAGTGTGGGTCGGTCGGTGGTCCCTTCTGGGAGTCCGGCACACTGAAGCTCTCGCCCCACCGGTTCAGAGCGATGAGCCGCAGTTCGCCTGCCATCGGATTGCCATGCCGATACACGGCCACAGCCAGCGTCCGCCGGTCGGGCGCTAGCGCCGTCCCGGCCACGTCGTCCACGTCAAGAGGCGGGTAGCCGGCGTCGTCGCGGCCGGTCCGCGCCTCGAGCACCTTGAGAAGGGCGCCGGTCGAACTCGCGCCCGGCCAGTCGAGCAGCAGCATGCCGGCAGCCGGCGGCCCGAACTGGGACGGTCGGGGCTCCTGCTGCGCATCCGGGGCCCCGTTGTCACCCCCGCCGCACGCCGCCAGAAGCACCGCTCCCAGGACGCTCGCCACCCAACCTGCCCGTCCCATTGCCATCACCTCCCCTGTGCTCGTGGAATCGACTCCGCGATGCGGATGGCCTCCGCCAGCGACAGCCCGCCCTCGAGGCGGAAGACGAGCCCGGCGTCCTCCCAGATCAAGGTGTTGGCGTCAGCGGCCCGGCGCGATTCCTCAATGGGGTTGCCCGCCTCGTCCAGATAGACGACGATGCGCTGGCCCTCGAGCCACAGGCCGGCCGCGTCTCCGACGGACACGGGCCGCACCGTCGCGCCAAAGGCGAGCCCTTTGCCGATCGAACCCGCGGTCTCGAGCAGGCTGAAGGCCAGGCCGTCCTGCCTGTAGACCAGCATCACCCCGATCCGTCCCCCGAAGCGCTGCAACAGCACCTCGTCCGGCCCTCCAACGCCCTCCGGATACGTCGGCAGCCTCAGCGGCTGCCCCAGCGCATCCTCGGCTTCGCTCAGCGCTACAGGCGTCCCGGTGAGCTCGCCCCGCAAGCCCGTTGGTTCTTCCTCCAGCCGGAAGATCTTCACGCGGTCGAGGCCGAGGAAGCCGGCCACGGCTTCGCGGGCCGCGCCCGACAGCGCCATCGTCAGCGCCGAGGCCACAAGGATGGCCCCCACAACCGCCGCCAGCCTCGAGGTCAAACGCAGTCGCCAGCGCCCAGGCTGCGCCCTCGCCTCCACCTGCAGGCGGCGGTGGATCGCTGCCGACAGGGGCGACGGCTGGGGATAGGTCATTCTCTGCGCCAGGCGGGCCAGTTCTCGCTCAAGAGCCTCCAGGCCGTCGTCGCTGCCCATCACACGTCCTCCACGCCCAGCTCAGGAAAGCGGCGTTCGATGATCTGCCGTAGCCGGCGCAGGGCGCGGTGCGTGCGGGACTTCACCGTGCCCGGCCGACACCCCAGGGCATCCGCCAGCTCCCGCTCCGTCAACTCCAGGAAGTACCGCAAGTAGATGACCAGCCGTTCGCCGTCCCGAAGCAGCCCGATGGCCGACCACAGCGCCCGTTCTCGCTCCGACGCCGCGGCCATCTCGTCCACCGGCGGCGCTCGCCTCGCCTCGCCCTCTCCGGCGGAACGCTCCGCCAGGGCCGCTCGCCTCCTCATCGACGTTCTCGCGTTGAGCGCCTGATTCGCCACGATGCGCAGGAGCCACGGCCGGAAGGGCCGCCCGCGTTTGAACGTCCCCAGCGCCCGGTACGCCCTCACGAGCGCCTCCTGCGCGGCGTCCTCGGCTTCAGCCCCGTCGCGCACGATCAGGTACGCCGTGCGGAAGGCCGCCTGCTCGTAGCGGCGCACCAGTTCCTCGAACGCACGGACGTCGCCCCGCTGGGCCTCCCGGATCAGGCCGTCATCGTCCAGGAGCCCGCCTCCCCTACTGCCATGGCACGATCTCTACAACCGTCGCTGCCCTCTGGTTCCCCACGGTCGCCCAACGAGAGGGCCGGTGCAACCCCCTACCGGTACCCGGGCCCGCCGGAGCGGCGGCCGCCTCGCGGCGCAAGGAGACGCCGTGTGAGGCTGCCGGGGCTGAGCGACGAGAGCCGCGACGCCGCGCTCGCCGTCGCCTGACAGATCGGGATCCGCGCACGGCCGGGGCCAAGATGGCCCGCGATGGGGTCGAGTCCATGACGACATGTGAACCAGAGATGCCCATCTGGAAGGGCAATGCCTCCGGGCCCCCGCGGGACAGCATCGGACCCGGAAACATGGACATCGTGGTCGCCTTCATCCGAGAGCCACCGGCCTCAGCGCCATCGGGCGACCAGGCGCTTCTCAATCCACGGTGGCGCTCGCCTCGTTGCTGTCGGTGCTCTCCCAGCTCTGGAAGAACGCCCTCACAACGTAGAAGTACGTCCCCGACGAAGGCGCGTCCGTGTACGACGTCGCGGTTCGAGGCGTCGCCTCGCCCACAAGGGTGTATGGTCCTCCGCTGGCATCGCTTCGGTAGATGCGGTAGCCGGACGCGTACGCATCCGGGGTCGCCGTCCACTGCAACTGGACGCTCGCGCCGCCGGTCGCGGTGAGCCCAGAGGGCGGGCTCAGCGCGTCGGTGGTAAACCCGTTGTCCGACAGGATGGCCCGGTCGGTGAACAACGTCAGGCCGCACGTCGTGGCGATCGCACCCGCGCTGAGCGCAGCCCCGAGCACCAGGGTGGCGAGCGCAACGCGCAGCATCATCGGTTCTGCCACGGCACCAGTGGGCGCACGCTTCCCCATCGGGCGATGCGCCGCAGCGTGTACGCGAGGAGCGCCGCCAGCGGGGCGCCAAAGAAGAGCAGCAGTCCGCCCGTGGTGCGACCGAAGTGAATCAGGAAGCCGACCAGCGGCACGTGGTAGACGACGCGATCCCCGGTCCCGTCGAGCCGAACGGGCCGCGCATCTGCAAAGGCGTTCGTGTCACCCTTCGTTACGAAGAGCCGCTCCCCGTGGTCGTCGCGAATCTCCACCACGCGGTGGAGCACCGGGGAGCTGGTGTGAGACCCTTCGAACGCGATGATGTCGCCGGTTCGTACTCGGTCGGCGGTGACCGGCCGGGCGACCGCCACGCTCCCCAGCGGGAGCGCCGGCTCCATGCTGCCCCCGTAGATGATGTAGGCATGGTAGCCAAAGAGCGTGGGTAGCGTGGCGGCCGCCACGGCGCCGAGGGTGACGGCGAACGCGAGACCGCAGACGATCATCGCTGCCCGGCGCACGAACCTGAGCGCTGCACCCGTGCGGGCGTTCATCCGGAGACGCGACGACCGGCGGTCGGCTTGCATGGCTACGGGTTGTTTGCGGTCTGCTCGGCGTAGAACCGGAACGTCGCCGAGGTGGTCGCGTTCTGGTACGAGTTACCCGTGCTGAGCGGCAGTTCGACCAGGAAGCACAGCACCTCGCTGGCGCCGGCCGCGAGGGTCCGGTCCCCTGCCTGCTCGCCCTGGGACGTGTCGCCGACGATCGTCGTTTCCGACGCCCCGCCGAGGACGTCCGGTCCGTACAGAACGGTTCCGGGCGGCGAACTGGCGCAGCCCTGGCCGGCGTCGCCCTCCGCGGCCTCGTCTCACACCGTGAGATCGAGCTGGGCACGGAGGCCTTTACCGTCGGGGTTCGTCGCCTCACTCGTGATTGCGTAACGAAGGTCGAGCGAGCCGGCGTTCTGGACGGTCAGCCCGGCCACGACGCTGTCGCCGGGCGCCATGCCGCTGTACGAGATGAAGGCACTCCCAGGGGAAGTCGAGACGTCGAGCGTGCCCGTAGAGAAGGTGTTGGTGGTGTTGGTCGCGACGTCGGAGAAGAAGGCGAACCCGACGATGCCACTCAGACTCGCCATCAATCCCATCGCCATGACCGAGAGGAGCACGAGTCCCCACATGACAGAGGGACGAGGAATGGGTAGGTACCGCATCCGATGAACCTCCTGCGCACAGCGTGCTCACCGCCAAAGGGTGAGCGGACGCCTGGGATCGGCAGGTCGGCTCTTCGGCAGCTCAGCCGTCATAGCCCGAGGGGCCGTAGACCTGGAGCTTTGCGCCCCTGCCTTTCGGCAGGTTTGCCGTTTCGGAGCGAGGTCCGAGCCTCGTTGGCCTGTCCAATCCGATATCGGTCACCCGTTCCGCGCGCTGAAGGCGCTGGTGCCTTGACAAAGAAAATGTAGGTGCCTGCCCCCAGGGCTCGTCGAAAGGCACAGCGCTCAGGGGTTAGACGCACCGCCTCCCGGCGCCCCGCTGCTCATCGGGTCGAACGGCGCCGCAAACAGAACATCCCGCGGAGCAGCCGCTCGTCGACGCTAGCCCCCATGAGCCAGCGGACGTTCGACGCCGCCGGCGCCGCAAACAGGCGGCGCGGCCGCCCGCGGTCGGCGCGCGGAGGCAGCGTGAGGGCCGGCAACGCGAGAAGGAGGAAGGAGACATGTCGGCAAAGGGCAGCAGCGAGAAGCGCCAGCGGCGGGGCGCACCCTGGACGGAGGAAGAGGATGCGCGCCTGCTAGCCATCGCGGGCCTGCCGCCGAGGGTGGTGGCCGACCTGATGCAGCGCAGTTGGCTCGCCTGCCGCCGTCGCCTCTCTTACCTGCGGGCTGATGGGAGCAGATCCGGGGACGCCCCGACCCTGCGTTCGGCTAAACCCCGGAAGTAGCGATCGGCACCCTCAAGGGGACAAGAAAGCGGGGCCCACCCGCTTTTTGTTGCCCTCCACCAGGAGCACGCTTGACACGACGCCCAGTTCATCGTATCTATTGGCTATCTGAGTCTTATCACGAAAGTGAACGCATGCCCAGAAAGTACCGCATGAGGGCGCGCGCCCTGGCCACCGAGCGGACGCGCCAGCGCATCGTCGAGGCAGCGATGACCCTGCATGCCGAGCAGGGCGTGCTCGCGACGAGCTACGAGGAGATCGCCGAGCGAGCGGGGACCGCGCCGGCCACCGTCTACCGTCACTTCCCCACGTTGGCGCACCTGCTCCCCGCCTGTGCCCGCTCCATCCATGTGCTCCAGCCGGTGACCCCGCAGCTCATCGCCGACCTCTTCCGCGGGCGACACCGCCCATCATCGCGCATGGAGGTCCTCGTTCGCGGCACCTGCGAATGCTATGAGCGCGACGGCGCCTGGCTGCGGGCCGCTCGTCATGAGGAGCACGTCCTGGAGCCTCTGGAAGAACTGGCGCGGCGCCACCGAGAGAACCTGGCCCTGCTCGTGCGCGCGGCGCTGGAGGGCACCAACGCGAGCGAACGTACGGCGCGCGTCCTCGCCGCCCTCATCGACTTTCCCGTATGGGAAGCCTTGCAGGCCGCCGGGCTCAGCCCAGCCGAAGCGACGGAGCAGGTGCTCGTCCTGGTCCGCGACCAGCTCGCCAAAGAGGGTGTCCCCTAGGAGGAGAAGCCGGATATGGGACGGCAATGCAAGCCCTACGTGCTTTCGGAGGAGGAGGGCGACGCCGTCTGGTTCGCCGGAGCGCTCATGGTGCTCAAAGCCACCGGCGAGCAGACGGACGGCCGGTTCGCTCTCTTGGACCAGCGCACGCCAGGGGACTACGCGGTGCCCCGCCACGTCCACGAGCGCGAGGACGAGGCCTGGTACATCGTCGAGGGCGAGGCGACGTTCTACTGCGGGGACCAGACATTCACCGCCGGTCCCGGCGCGTGGGTCTTCGCCCCGAAAGGCATCCCGCATGCCTTTCGGGTCGGGCCGACGGGAGCACGACTGCTCACCATGGCCTGGCCTGCCGGCTTCGCCGACTTCGTGCGCGCTGCGGGAGAGCCAGCCCCGGCCGTAGTGCTCCCCGAGCCCGCAGCGCTGGAGGTGGAGCGGCTGACCGAGCTGGGCCGGCAATTCGGCATCGAGATCGTCGGGCCGCCTCCCGCGTAGATGCGCGGTCCGGTCTCTCGTTCCCATGGTGAATCCGTAGCAAGGGGAGCGCTCCCGTGAGCTTCATCGACCTCGGTCTTGCCAACCCTGTCGTGTGCGCGAGAGAGACAGCCGCCGGTCAGCTCGGCCCGTTGGGCGCTCGGTACGTCATGGACGGCCGCGCCTCCGAGGGCAGGTTCGCGCTGATCGAACACCCCATCGCCCCGCGCGGCCTGGCGGCTCCGCTGCACCGCCGTACACGCGAGGACGAGTTGTCGTTCATCCTCGAGGGTCGCTGGGGATTTCAGCTCGGCGAGAAGGTGGTCTACGGCGAGCCGGGCGACCTGATCTTCAAGCCGAGGAACGTTTGGCATACCTTCTGGAACGCCACGGACGGTCCGGCACGGCTGCTAGAAATCATTTCGCCCGCCGGCTTCGAACACTACTTGAGCGAGGTGTCGGCGCTCGTTGCGGAGCACCGGTTCGGTCGCCCCGACCTCCTGAGGGAACTCGCCGCTCGCTACGGGCTGGAGATCGACCTAGGGTCCATCGACAGGCTCGTGAGTGCGCACGGCCTCGTGATGTAGCCTGACGCGCCTGCGCTCGAGGCGCGACGTCCTCCCAGCGCCTCGACGGCCCTCGCGTTCTCGGTGGCGCACCCCGGAGCGACGGGCGGGCTGATAAGGCTCGACGGACGCGGTATACAATCGGGCCCTCGAGCCAGCGCTAGGAATCAGCAGCGGCGGACGGACCGTTCGCTGCCAGTCTTCGTCCTGACGCCCGTGCGTGCTCCCGAAGGCCGGTGAGCGCCGGGGGCGCGTGTCCCGAGGCGCCGGCCGCGCCGCACCGGTTCAACCTGCGCTTGAAGCGGACCGCGTCGCTCCGCTCGGCTCGCCGCCGCTGAGGCGCCAGCCAGGTTTGTCAGGGCCAGCGGGCGTGGACTGAGTAAACACAAAGAAAACAGGGGGCACGAGACGGTGCTCGAGGCCCTCTGCTTTGTCAACCCGTTCCATCGGGGCGTTCGATCCATCCCAGTTGGGGGTGGGCGTGTGAGTCCGGCACACTTCCTCGAGCCCCTTGGGCTGGCAGCCGATAGCCTTGCGCCGTCCTAAGCTGTGTTAGAATGACCCATGCTATCCTTGCCGCCAGGCGCTCGGGGGAGCGGGTCGCGTGACCGCAGTACGATATTGCCTAACCGAAGACGGGGTGCGCATCGCCTACACAGTGACGGGTGAGGGGCCCGCTCTACTCTTGCCGCCGTACTTCATGGATTCGATCGCCAACGATCACCTACCCCCGTGGGCCGACATGCTGGCGCGGCTGGGCGCCGGCCGCCGGCTTATCCGCTACGATAGCCGCGGCGTCGGCATATCACAACGGGACGTGCCACTAACGTACGACGGCCAGGTCCTGGATATGGAGGCCGTGGTCAAGGCCGCCGGCCTCGAGCGCTTCGATCTCGTCGGCTGGGTCATGACCGGGCCCACTGCGATTGCCTACACAGCCCGCCATCCCGAAACTGTGAACAGGCTGGTGCTCTACGCCACCTGGGTGCGCCCTTTGGACGTGATGCCGGAGGAGAACCTCAGAGCCCTGGCCGCCCTCTGCCGTACGAACTTTCCGCTGGCGGCGCAGGTGTACGCAGACTTTGCGGCCCGCAGGCAGGCACCGGGTTTGGGTTTGGCGCTGGCCGACAAGATGCGGGAGGCCGTATCCGGGGAGACGTTGGCGGGGTGGTTAGAGCAGATAGAGCTGGACCTCACGCCACTCCTTCCCTTCATCAGCGTTCCCACCCTCGTCCTCCACCCATCGGGCGACCCGGTCACCCCTCTGAGCTCCTCCCAGAAGATCGCAGCCGGTATCCGGGACGCCCGCCTGGTTGTCCTTCCAGGTGACGTCAACTACCCGCCACTGGGTGACGTCGCGAGGTGGGTAGAGACTATCACCGGCTTCCTGGACGAAGGGCGCGAGCTGCCCCCGCCCACCACCGTCGAAACTGAAGAAGCCCGTGGGAGCTTGCGGGTGGTGTTGTTCACCGACATTGTTGGTCATACGGCGATGTTCCGCCGCCTCGGCGACGAGGCCGGGCGCCGCGTCCTGCGCGAGCACGAGCGCATCGTCCGCGAGGCGCTGAGGGCGCACGGCGGCGCCGAGGCCAAGACCATGGGTGACGGCTTCATGGCGTGGTTCACGTCTGTGACCAAGGCCGTCGAGTGCGCCGTGGCGCTGCAGCGGGCCTTTGCGGAGCGGAACGAAACGGCCGCCGAGCCCCTTCACATCCGGGTGGGCCTCAACGCCGGCGAGCCCATTGCGGAGGGCGACGATCTGTTCGGCGCCACGGTCATCCTGGCAGCTCGCATCGCCGCCCAGGCCGACGGGGGTGAAATTCTGGCGTCGCTGGCCGTGCGGGAGCTGTGCATCGGCAAGGGCTTCCTTTTCGCTGACCTGGGCCAGGTCGCCCTTCGCGGCTTCGAGGACCCTGTGCCCCTCTTCGAGGTGCGCTGGAGGGAATGACAGGCTACGCGCTCCCGTCTGCAGCGCGTAGGCCGCTTGCTGCGGGCCAGGCGGCCGCGGCGAGAGGGGGAACCGGAGAAGGTTCGGATTCCCCCACCGGCGCGGGGAGCCACTCACGAGCCCGACGCCGTGCGTAGCGGCCTGCGCTACGTGATGGCCCTGAGCGAAGGCGACCGCGCTGGGAGACGAGCGGCGGCGACAACGCAATCGCTGTTTCCTCGGTCGACACGTAGGCTGTAAATCGGGCGCGTGGTCCAAGAAGTCGCCAGCGGGGCATCTACGCTGTTCTCGTCCACCTCAAAGGAGAACCCGACGCGATACTCCCTGCCGGTGGTTCCATACAACGCGTAAGGACGCTCGCACTCCCTCGTACTCCCGCCAGATTCAGACGTCAGGACGCTGCGGTCTCACTCCTCATCGGGCTGGTCGTCGACCGCGGCGTCGTGCACTCGTCGCCAGGTGATCCAGACGCCGCTCACCTCGAACAGGTCGATGTTCGGTGTGACCGAGACGACCGTCTTGCCCTCCAGGGCCAGGCTCACGAGCGCGCGTTGGATATCGTCGGTGAACCGCTTGAGCGTCAGCCCCCGGCGTTTGACGTAGACGACGCCGACCTCCTCCAGTTCCATACGCCCCGCACCCCGGCGACATCGAGGACCCGAAGACCTGGCGATCATAGCAGGTGAGCGCCAGACCTTGGCCCGGCGCTAGGGACGACGCACGAGCGTTGACCCTGTGGCGGGACGCGGCGAGAGGCGCGCCGACGAGCGCCGCCGGCGCGCCCACGATCTGCGGTCGGTCAGCGGCGCTCGTACGTCCCGACGAGCCGGTTCATCCCGATGACCTTCGGCTCGATCCGCTCGAGCAGCTCCCAGAGGGTCAGCCCCGCGGGCAGATCCGTGCGCTCGTTCAGGGCCAGGACCCAGAAGTAGTAGTGGTGCGTCCCGTGGCCGTTCGGGGGCATGGGGCCGCGGTATCCCGTCACCCCGAAGTCGTTTTTCCCCGCCGTGAACTCCTTCGTCGCCTCTGCGAGCTCGGTGACGTCGCCGGGAATGTTGTACAGCACCCAGTGGACGAAGCCGTACGTCCCGTTCTTCGCCACCAGCGGCGCGTCGGGGTCGTGGCAGATGACCGCGAAGCCCTGGGTTCCGTCGGGAGCGCCCGACCAGGCGAGCGGGGGAGAGACGTCCTCGCCTTCCCCGGTGTACTTCGCGGGCATCGGGCCCAGATGCGTGAAGGCGGAACTGGACACGCGCATGGTGGACAGTGCGAAGCCCATGGTGACCTCCTCGTTCGGACGCTGTGTTCCCTCCGGCCCTAGTTGTACTGGTTCAGCACCGCTTGGAGAAGCCCAGCATATCGCCGATGCCACCGTGAGCGCATCCGTGTCGTATCCGGCCGCACTGCCGCCGCCCCACACGCCCGCCGCAGGCGTAGGATAGAAGCGGAGGATGGTTGGACCGATGTCGCTTCCGTGGCAGCTCTACATAGGGCCGGCGCTGATGGCGGTGGGCGCACTGCTGACCATCTTGGGGGTTCGGACGGAGCTCGCCGCCTTCCGGCTGTTGTGGCGCGACCCGGCGAGAAGCCTCGTCTGGGTGCGCGGATTTCGCCAGTGGATCGTCGGCTTCGCGCTGGTGCTGCTGGGGACGGGCCTCGTCGCGCAGCAGCTCTGGCTGATCATCCTGGCCCTGGTCATCGGCGGCGAAGAGCTGCTCGAGTCATCGTTCATCATCTTCGCCCTGAAGGACGGCGCAAGGCTTCGGTTACAGGTGTAGGGCGCCGACACCGCAACTTCGAACGGCCGCGTGCCCACACCGGGCCCGGGCGTGGCTCAGGTCACGGGACGTTGGCGTTCAGCGACCACGCGCTCGTCGCGGCGGGAGCCGTTCGACGCCCACAGGTTCGCCCGCAGCACCCGCAGAGCGATGCCCGGTCGCATCAGGCTCGGCGGCGGCGCCAAGAGGCCGGCCACCCTTCTGAACGCGCGGGCAACGACAGGGTCGCGGCGGGCCGCGACGTGGAGTCGGCTGATATACCAGTTGACGAACCGCATCTGGGACGTACGCCTACCCTCCACCTCGGGAAAGCGCAGATCGCCGCCGGTCACGATCTGCCAGGGGTTGTCCACCGTCTTCGCCGCCCGGCGGAAGAACCGCCCCGCTAGTCCTTCCAGGCCCTCCGTGAGCGAGCGCTGCAGGTCCAGCGCCTCCAGCGCCGCCACCGACATACCCTGACCATAGATGGGATTGAAGCTGCAGATGGCGTCGCCGAACACCAGGAAGCCCTCGGGAAAGCGCCTGAACTTCTCGTAGCGGCGTCGCTGGCTCGCCTGGTAGCGGAAGGGGATGAAATCGGAGAGCGGCTCGGCGCCCTTGATGACCTCGTGGATGTCCGGAGCCGGCAGGCTGCGGGCATAGGCGAGAAAGCCCTCGTCGTCGGTCGGCGGGTGATCCCCGACGAATCCGCCTATGCTGACTATCCAGCGCTCTCCTTCCTGCGCCAGCATGACGCCTCCCCGCTTCGCTTCGGGCGAGGCCGCGATGACGACAACTTTCGCGCCGCCGAGGTGATCCGGGCTCCGCCGGTAGAGGCGCGTCGTGTACGCGAAGTTCACCGTGACGCGCTCCTCCTCCGGCTTGCCGTAGCCCAGCTCTTCGAGCCAGACGGGCGCACGGGAGGCGCGCCCACTCGCATCGACGGTCAGGTCGGCTTCCAGGACCTCCTCTGTGCTCCCGGGGGCCCGGCGCAAGATGCGGATCCCTCGTACGCGCCTGCCCGTCTCCGAGGGCACCAGCCCGAGGGCATCGCACTGCTCGATGACCTCGACGTTAGGAAGGGCGAGCAGTCGCTGCCGCACGTAACCCTCCAGGAGCGGTCGACTGACCAGCAGGCTTCGCAAGTCGTCGGCCTGGAACCCGCTATGGTACCCGCCTCCGTCGAACCAGCGCGCCTCGAACGGATCGGCGAGGGGCGCTCCCATTTCGGCGAGGTCCACAGTGAGGCCGGGAAAGAAGCCTTCGAGCACCTCGCGTCCACTGGGCAGCAGCCCGTGAGTGTGCCGCCCCTGGGGCACGCCCTTACGATGTTCGCCCATCGGCGGCAGGGTGTCCCGTTCGACGATGGTCACGCGCTCGAAGAAGTCGGCCAGCGCTCGGGCGGCCAGCAGGCCGCCCATGCTCGCCCCCACGACAACCGCGTGCGTTCCGAGAAGCGTTGTCCTTCCGTTCATTGTCTCGTTCCTTTCTCGATGGCCTTCCTCGCGCGCTCTGCAGTCAGCGCCTCGGGAACTGCGCTCGCAGGAACCGCACGATCGCTCCCGCGCCGACGTCCGGGCGGGCGTTTCGCGACCCGTGCGAACGCAACCCCCTGGGCAGAGCTAGTCGGTTCGTCTCTCCGCGCCGCTCTCTGACCAGCAGCCGCGCTAGCTCTTCCAGTGCAAACGCGTACACGTCCTCCTCCTCCTTCTCCCGACCCACCGGACCGCACTGCACAGCCGGGCGCTCCGGGGTCAGCGCTGCTGGAACTGCGCTCGGAGGAACGGCACGATAGCCCCCGCGACCGCCTCCGGGTCGTCGGCGAAGGGCCAGTGCCCGCTCCGTTCCAGGACGACGACCTCCGCGCTGGGGAAGAACGACCGCTGCTGTTCGGCGTAGCGGACCGGGACGTACGGGTCGGCGGCGCCCCAGACCACCAGGGCGGGCACGTCCAGCGAACGAAACGTGTGGGCCAGCGTCTCCGCCATGCCGCCGGGGTCCGGGGTGGACCGATAGAGACGCAGCACGGCCCGCTTGGTGCCCCAGTCCATATCGCGGTACATGCGGTCCACGAACGCTTTGGGCAGCCCGCGCGGGTTGCCATGCTTCAGCGAGAGCCCGAACGCGAACCGGGTGGTCGTGGCGAAGAAGAGCTCGCCGAGGATCGGCGTGCGCCACATGCGGGCCAGGTAGTGCCAGCGGTAACCCGGCATGAGGCCGATGTTGATGAGCGTCACGCTGGCGAGCCGCTCCGGATGGGCGGCCGCCCAGGCCAGCCCCCAGGGCCCGCCGAAGTCATGCAACACGAGATGCGCCCGGCGCACCCCCAGATGGTTCAGGATGCCGTCCAGGTGGCGGGCGTAGCCCTCGACGGTGTAGTCGAAGTCCTTCGGCCTGTCGGCTTTGCCGTAGCCAGGCATGTCGGGCGCCACTGCCCGGGCGAAGACGCCCGCCTGCTCGAGCAAGTCGCGCCAGTCCTCCGAGGAGCCGGGGTTGCCATGAAGGAAGACGACGGCCTCTTCGCTGCGCCGGTCGCCACGTTCCAGATAGGGCGAGCGGACACCACGAACGATGACCTCGCCCTGCCGGATGCCCAGCCCGGGGTCGATGGCGGTCTCGCGGGCCAGACGGGAGATCGCGCTGTGGGCCATGCCTGCACCTCCTTCCGAGGCGCAGGATGCCGCCAGAAGTGGCGTGGTTCCCAGACCGAACGCTGCTCAGTTTTTGGCCAATCGTTGTTCGATCTGGCGCGCCGGTCAGACGCGGGTCACGATGCTACTCGGTCTGGTGACCGTACAGCTCGCGACGCCAGAGCCACTCCGTGACGCGCTCGATGCCCGCGCTCAAGTGCCGCCGGTAGGTGCTGAACGGCAGGTCGAGGATTTCGGCCGCGGCCTCCTGGCTCGGCGCCGGCTCGATGAAGGTGTGCCAGAGGGCGCGGTAGAGCTTCTGGTCGCGGGGATGCGCGTTCAGCGATTCGACTGCCTCGCGCAACAGAGCCTGGAGCGTGCCGGGGTCTCCGCCTTCGGATCGCCCTCCGAGCGCGACGCGAGACCGCATCAGCGGGTTCGTGGCCAGCGCGTCCGGTCGCGTGAAGTCGCGATAAGCCCGGCGAACGGCATCGCGAAACTCGGGTTGGGACAGGACAACCCGGGCCGCCACGGGCCGCTGTCGTGCCGGAACGGGCGAGGCCACAGCGCGGCGCTCCCCGATCGTTCGCCACCAGGCGTCAAGCGGTTGTAGTCGCCAGTCGTGCCCCACGACGGTGTATTGACGTCCGCCCACCACGAACGCGGCGTCCCTGGCAGGGAAGAAGTCGATGGCCATGAACAGGGGAAGATAGAACTCCGGGTCCTGTAGTGTGACGAACGACCACGCGAGGGTCGGTTCGTTCATCCAGAAGGTGACGGCCGCCGTGGTCGCCATGTTGTGAGCGGTGGGGGATTGCACGCCTTCCGCATCCATCCAGAAGCGATGGATGCTCACCCCTTCTCCGGGACGCAATGGACCCTCTCGGTCGACGTAGCGGCGAACGGCTTCGACGGCCGGGTCGGCTGCCTCATCTCCCTCATCTGCACGGTCGATCCTGATGACGCAACAGAAGCCGGTGATCTCGCCCTCCACCGCCCGAAAGATGGAGAAGCCCTCAGGCTGACGGCGAAGCCAGTGTTCGGCGATCCGCGCGGCGTCCTTGCCCTCATGCCGCTCGACCATCGCCACGATCTGATCATAGTCCTCGGGCACCGCAGGCTGCGCATAGGTTGCGCCCAATGCCCCCCAATCGTAGAAGGACCGCCACGACGGATGGTCGCGTAACAGGAACAGCAAGCCCCACAGCGCCTGCTGTTGAGATAGTCCCCGACGCTCGAAAAACCGCTTCGTCTCGAGCCGTGCCACGCGCTCCGTGAGTCGCTCGAGCTTCTCGGGGTCCCGTCGACGCAGATCTTCGCGCAGGAGATCGCGGACGAGGTCATGCGGGAACAGTCCGAGGGGACCTTCGTCGATAATGGGCAGCCGCCGGAGCCACTCGAAGAGTTCGAACGAGGCGGTCTCGTCGTCCAATTGCAGCGCCTGCTGGAGCGTCGCTTGCGTCACTCGCAGCGCGACGGCAGCCGTCTCGAGTGCGGTTCGATGCGTTGGGTCCGGCACGGTGGCAACAAAACGTTCGAGCAGCGCGCCGATGACATCCGGGCCGGCGGTAGCCAGGTCGAGAGCGAGGTGTCCCTGACGGGAGACCTGCGCAGCCAGAGACAGCGCCAGCGGATGGCCGTACGTGTACCTCAAGATGGCATCGTGCTGATCGCTAGCCACCCCGCGCGCCGTGAGGAGCGCACGGCTCTCTTCTGGCCGGAGGTTGCGGAGCGACACGACGCGGGTGAGCTCGCTCCAGCCAGGATCGCTGAGCCATCGCTCCGACGGTGGATTCCGTCCGGCGATGACAGTGACGCTGTTCGCGGGGAGCAACGGCAAGAGCCGCTCGCGGAGCCAGCCATCGAGCGACTCCAGTAGCTCGAATGTGTCGATGGACAGTACCAGGGCGCGAAGTCGAGAGAGCGCCGGAACGGGGTCCTCTCCTTCGGCGAGGCCGAGGGCGCCGGCGAGGGCCAACGTGAATCCGTGGGCGCTGGGCTGAATCTCGTGCCCGTCCAGGCGGACGATGGGGCGTCCAGCCTCTTCCGCGAGCCGCGCATATTCGCCCAGCAGCGCCGTCTTGCCGATCCCGCCGGGGCCGTAGATCAGCAGCACGCTGAACGGGGGAACCTCCTGATCGAGCGCGGAACGAAAGAGCTCGAGTTCCGCCGCGCGCCCCACGAACTGGCGTCGTCGAGCGCCGAGGAGCCGATCAGCGAGGCGTCCCTCTTGCGCAGGGTCTCGTGGCGACCCGGACATGACAACGCCCTAGTATACCGCCGGTCATCCAGCCCCGACCGGGATATGACCCCTTGCCGCGTCTCGTTTCCGTGCGCGGGCGAAGATGAGCGCGCTGCCGGCCGCGGGTCAGAGGCGCTCGGCGCCGATGCGATGGGCCTTCGAGCCCCAGGCGGGGATGTCGGCCGTCTCGTCAACAGGAGGCTCCCGCCGCTGGACGTCGGTGCCGGCGGCGCCGACGACGCCATCGAGCCATTGTCTCGCCCGCGTCGTCAAGACGATTGGCGGCAGTCGCTGCCCGTCCGCTTCCGCCTCGTCTCGGACCGCATGCAGGCGCTGGAGCGTCGCCGTCGCCCGATTGCGCACCTCGCGCAGTTGCCGCTCGGCTTGCGGAAGAACCCGGTTCCTTCTCCACCTGCCGACCACGTCCGCGAGCCAGTGGAGCGTCTGGTTCAAATACGTGCCGCTCATCACGCACGCGACGTGGCCCGCCAGCACGAACGGAGCCGCCACGAAGGGTGTGCCCCAATCGCCCCAGTTCGCGTACACGACGGCGGCGACCACGCCGATGGGCACGAGGAGTGCGAGCGCGGCCCACACCAAGACCCACAGACCGGGCACCTTGTCCTCCTGGTATTCCCCCCACACCTGGCCCAGGTGGTAGCCGAGCCAGACTTCCACACTGATGAAGACGATGGGAATCACGGTCGCGGCCAGCGTCCCCAGTTGGTCGGCATAGTCCAGCCCACCCACGACCCAAGCGAGGGCGTCGCGGGCCAGCAAGCGGTCCATGAAGTACACACCGACGACGACCACGAACAACAGTAGGCTGATCGGCGGCGGTGCGGCTACCCGCGGCCCATCATGCTGTGGCGCGCGCCGGAGGTCGGCCAGGCGCCGCTCGCTCTGCCACCCGCGCTCAGCGAGACGGGTCAACCGCTCCTGGAGCCGAAGCGACTCCCTGTGCCGCCACTCACGGCGCCTGCGCATCTGGGCCGGCGTTCCCAGGTGGAAGAACATCGATCCCCTCCTGTTCCAGCACGAACCGGACGGCAGCATCGAGCGACGCGAAGCGCATGGCTCCCGAGTCTTCCAGCGGACCCGCACCGGGCGCCGTACGCACCGTGAGGATGCGGACCGAACCCACGGAGTCGGCTCGCGAAGCCGTCTCGCCTTGCCCCGGTTCGCAGGCCGGGCCGACCGCATCGTCCCGCATCCATTCGCCCGATGGGCAGCAGCGGTACGTCACGCCACGCTCATCCGTGAACGTGAACCCTGGCTCGACCACGGGTGCCCCGTACACGTCGACGCATCCGATCGTCGCCGTTCGGTCGCCGACGTAGATGAGCCAGCCGGTGCCCTGGTCGCGGCCTTCGTTCAGGAAGGTCGACGCCTGACGAATGGCCGCCCACGGCGACGCCCCGCCAAGAGGCAGCGCGAGCAGTTCACTGAGCTTCTTCTCGAACGCCGCCATATCCTGTCGTGCGCGTTCGTCCCTCGCCTCCATCGTCTTCTCGTACGCGGCTCGTTCGTGCCGGTCGGCGATCCGGTTCCCTGTCCTCGGCAGCTCCGGTGGTGGGTCGAGATGCAGCCTCGCCAGCGCTTCCTCTTGGCCGCTGACCACGCCGACCGCAAGCTCGCCGCCGCGGCGCTGCACCAGTGTGACCAATGGGTCCAGCGTGTCCGGCCCCACGTCGACCTCGTAGTCGAGCCTGTCGATGACCACCGCCACGCGCACCGGAGGCGGAGCCGTGGCCTGCTCCGGAGCTGGCGTTGGCATGCACCCCAGGCCTCCCCAGACAGCGCCCGCCAGGATGGTCAGCAGCGCCCGAATCGTCACGTTCTTCATCTGCCCCGCCTCCCGGCGAGCATCGATGCCGCGCCCTCTCACGGTGAAGGCGACATCCAGCCTCTGGCACGGGTCGAACGAATCGAGGACGAGCAGCCCGCCGCGTCTGCTGTCACCGTAGCAGGGACGCGCGACACTTCTTGTCGCACGTCGCGGATGTCCACCCCTCAGATCCGACGAGGCAGCGGCGGCGCTTTGGTTAGGAGGGTCGGAGGGGCGGGACCGCGGCGCTGGGTACGACGGCGGCCCGCATCGCGGAAGCGGACACGCCAGCCGTCGACTCGATGATGCGGATCGCGGCGCGCGTCACGGGAACGAGGCTGGGCCGATGGACCTTGTCCAGCGTATCCATGGCATCGAACAGGTAGAACGGCGCCGTCAGGAAGTTCACGAGCGGCACGCCTGCGGTATGGAAGAATCCACCGTCCGTCGTCGGCTGTGGCCCGAAGATGTCGGGCCGCAAGATGAGGGAACGGGTCAGCCCTTCGGCCTCGATGGCGCTGCGCACCGCGTCCTCGAGCTGAGGTTTACGTGTCGTGAACCACCAGCGAGCCTCTGGATGTCCCGTCGGGCGGAGCACGCCATCCACATCCGCCATCTCGTTCGCCGCGTGCTCCAGGTGCACTTCGAGGACGACGCCCTCCAGCTCGTCCCTGTGCGCTTCGATGAACGCTCGGGCGCCAGCGCCGCCGGCCATGTGGCCCGAATTCAGGAGGAAGACCAGGCGATGGGGTCGCTCGGCCTTCGGTACCTGGCTCCAGTACGCGGCTTGTCCGAGGACCAGGGCGATCCCCGACGCGTCCTCGACAGCGGACATCCACGGGCCATCGTGATGCGAGCCGATGACCACGACCTCACCGTCGGCGCCCGGAAGTTCACCGACGACGTTGTACGTGGTCACTGGCTCGCGAACCGCGTCGACCTCGAGCCGGACCCGCACCGCGCCGGCTCGAACGAGACGGCGCAGCGTCTCGCCGTCGGCGTGGTTCACCCAGACGCCCGGGATGGGCCGCGCGAGGCCGTCGTACGGAACGTAATAGTCCCGCGAGCCGCCGGGATAGTCTCTCAGCACGCCGATGAAACCCGCGGCTGCCGCCTCGATGGCGGGCTCCATCACGTTCTGGAAGTCTGGCCCGAATGGAAGGACCTGCGCGGTCGACGTCCAGGTGCCTTCGGGGTCGTAGCTCCAGGTCGCGGCGCCTGCCAGAAGCGCGTGGGGCATGCGCAGCAACGGCTCGTCGTAGAGTACGACAGCATCGCGCGCCGCCGCGGGCTTGTCCCGGTCGAACGGCACGAGCCCGGCTTCGAGACCCCTGAGCGGCGCCGCATGCGGCAACGGGAAGCACGGGACGTCGAGCTGTCGCCCGTCGGACGTGCGTGCGACCAAGGACCACGACCGGGGCTCCCAGTACGGCAATTCCACTGGCTCAAGACGCACGCGCTCGAGCCCCAGGTCACGGAACTGCCGGGCGATCCATTGCTCGGCCCAGCGGTCGGCCGGATAGCCGGGACGCCGCACGCCGTGCGAGACCACCTCGGCGATCCAGCCGAAGATCCGTTTCTCTTGCGGTATCGAGCCGTCGCGGGGCACGCGCCATCACCTCCGTGCAGGCGGAGGCAAGCGTACTCGCGGCGGGGCGTCAGCGCAACGGATGCCGGCCGAGCTATCGGACCGCGTACGTGGCCGCGCCGGTCCAGTCGATCATCACGACAGGCTCATCGCCCACGACCCAGGCATCATGTCCAGCCGGGATGATGGAAACATCGCCGGGGCCCGTTTCGAACTCCGTGCCGTCTTTCATCCGCAGCCGCATCCGACCCGATGCCTGGAATCCGAAATGAGTCTGCTCGCACCAATCGGTTCCCGCGATGGGCTTGACGCTGTCCGACCACTTCCAGCCAGGCTCCAGCGTGAAGCGACCGACCGTGCCGTCGCCCAACTTCACCAGTTCTACCCGTCCCCTGTCGAATGACCGCACTTCGTCCGGCGCATCGAACCGCTTGAGCTCCAGTGCGGGCATGGCGTCTCCTTTCTGCGCACGCCCCCCGAACGGGGAGCGAGAGACCTAGTCTACGCCCACCGGTGCAGGGTTACAAGCGTCACCGCTGCCGGCCCGTAGCGCTGAGGTGCGGTAAGCTCTGGGAGCTCGAACCACTGCGTGCGAAAGGAACGTGCGAACGATGAACGATCTCTTCTCCATCGAGGGCAAGGTGGCGCTCGTCACGGGCGGCTCCCGCGGCATCGGGCTTATGATCGCCCGCGGGTTCGTCGAGGCCGGCGCGAAGGTCTACATCTCGTCGCGCAAGGCGGACGTCTGCGAGGAGGTCGCGGCGCAGCTTTCGACGTCGGGCTGGTGCGCGGCCATTCCCGCCGATCTGAGTACGGAGGCCGGATGTCGCGCGCTGGCCGACGCCCTCGCGGCACGAGAGGAACGCCTTCACATCCTCGTGAACAACGCGGGGGCCAACTGGGCCGCGCCGCTCGCCGAATACCCTGACTCGGGCTGGGACAAGGTCATGAACCTCAACGTGAAGGGGGTGTTCCACCTCACGCGGTTCCTCGTGCCCTTGCTCGAACGCGCGGCGTCCGATGACGACCCAGCGCGTGTCATCAACATCGGATCCATCGACGGACTGCAAGCCCCAGCGCTGGAGACGTACGCTTACTCGGCGAGCAAGGCGGCGGTGCATCATCTGACGCGCGTTCTGGCGCACCAGCTCGCGCCGAAGCGCATCACGGTGAACGCCATCGCTCCCGGACCCTTCGAAAGCAAGATGATGGCCGAGACCCTGCGCCGCTTCGGCGATGCCATCCGCTCGTCGTGCCCATTGGGGCGCATCGGCCGGCCCGAGGACATGGCGGGAACGGCGATCTACCTCGCTTCGCGCGCCGGTGCGTACCTCACGGGCGCGGTGATCCCCGTCGACGGTGGCATTTCGACGCGGCATCAGTGACCAGCGGTCACAGGTACGCCAGGTCGATGAACAGCGGAACGGCATCCGCGGGAGGTGCGATGCCGGGCGTGAACAGGTTCAGCGACCACGTCGCCGAGGGGAGCCCTGGGTCGGGCACGTAGCCGGGGTCGCACAGGGTGAGGATGTCCCGTCCCCAGGCGCGCGTGTCCGCCGCGAGCGAGCGCAGCAGCTCGGCGAACGCCTTCTCATGGCCCGGCGCGTATCCCCAGTCGAGGACGACGGCCTCGCTGACACGCCGCGACCGGCCGGTCGCCCTATCTCGGCGAACGACCGCGAGCGAAGAGCCGAGATTCCACAGTCCCGCGACAGCCACCAAGCGCCCGCCATCGAACACGCCGCGCAGATTCGCGGGCTGGTACCGCCGGTCGCGGGCCAGCCGGCTCGCGAGCGTCTCCGCCGTCAACGGCCAGAACCACGCGCAGTGGCCGTGCGTTGCGTTCACCAGCTCCGCCGCTGCCGCCCAGAACTCCGCAGGCACGACCGATGCGGGCTCCCCCTCGACACCCGAGACGTCGATGTCCCGAAACAACGCTGGCAGCGGCCACCGCGCGTCGGGCCGGCCCGCGAACGCCATGGACGGCGCATTGCCCTCACCGATGAGCCAGTACGGCGTTTCCGCGCCGCGCTCCAGCGCCCATCGGATGAGCGTGGTACCCATGCCACCCGCGACACCACGACGCTGGGCGGACGGGTGGATGCGTGCGTGGTGGATGTACGCGACACGCTTACGTTCACGGCCGATGCGCACGTCGTGAATCGCAGCCGCCATGACGCCCACGAGACGCCCGTCGAGCTCACCCACGACTACGCGACAATCGGGGTGGAGCCGGTGCGCTGCGAGCGCGTCGGGCGCGCGGTCAAAAACCAGCTCTTCTGGCCCTGCGAGCAGTGGCGTCTCACGTTCGAGCGCGATGAGGGCGTCGTTGTCCTCGGGACGCGCGTCGCGAACGCAGAGCCCCGGCGGGACCGGCGGGAGCATGTGGACGGGAAACGGCGTCATCGCGGCCCAGCATAGCAGCCCCGCGGGGTCACGCCGATGCCCGGTGACGCCGTCTTGTTACCGGTTCGCCTTTACGAGTGCGGCGGGAGGCCGATACTCCGTCAGGAGGGTCATGTGAGACGATCCACGCTCCTCACCTTTGCGGCGGGCGTCATGGTGGGCTGGTGGGCCGCGCGCCGGACGCCCGAAGCCCAGCCGAGCGCCGAGCAGCCGATCCCGGCGCCCCCAAAGCGACCTATCGAGGTCGCCCCTGTGCCGGCAGCACGCCCGGTCGCGAGCGACTGGGCCGATGAGCCGACCGGGCAGTTCGCGGCTCCGTCGGACCTGCCGCCGGTGACCACGGCGGACGAGAGCGCCATGCGCGACGCTCGGTCGAGCGTTGACGCCCGCCTGCGCACTCTGCGCAAGTCCCGTCGCACCCGCTGACGCATCGGCACTTAACAGAACAAACGTGCTTGCGTCAGGCGGCCGCTCCCGCGTACGCTGTGCCCAAACGCGTGGACACGTCCGCTCGGTCGGCGCTGCCGTCATGTACCTTCGAGGCGACACGCCGAGGACGACGCGAGCGCAGCAGCGTCGCGAGCGTCGTGGGACGTACCACGAGGCGGGACCATCCTGCGAAAGCTGGACCTATTCGTGAAGGCACCGGTTCGAGTTCTCGCCCAACGGCCCGACGTCGCGGCTCCAGCGAAGAGGCGGGCCGTTCCCAAACCCTTCGTGAAGTGGGCCGGAGGGAAGGCCCAGCTCGTCCCGCATTTCCTTTGCGTCTTCCCCTCCCCTGACGGCGGCTTCCAGCGCTACTTCGAGCCCTTCCTCGGAGGCGGGGCCGTGTTCCTGGCTCTGCGTCCGCGACGAGCGGTGCTCTCGGACCTCAACGACGACCTCATGAATGCGTGGCAGGTGGTGCGCGACGAACCTCAGGCCCTCATGGCTGCCCTGGACGCGCACGTCTACGAACGGGCGCACTACTACCGCGTGCGGGCGCTCGACCCGACGACGCTGGACCCTGTCCGTAGAGCAGCCCGGTTCATCTATCTCAACAAGACGTGTTACAACGGTCTGTACCGCGTCAACCGAGAGGGACGTTTCAACGTGCCGTTCGGGCGGTATCCTCGCCCGCCAAAGCTGTACGACTGCGCGAATCTCCTGGCAGTCTCGCGGCTCCTGCGGGACGCGGAGCTGCGGCGCGCGCCCTTCGAGGAGGCCACCGCGGATGCGGGGCCAGGCGACTTCGTCTACCTCGACCCGCCGTACGACCCCCTGTCGCGCACGGCGAACTTCACCAGCTACACGCCGGGTAACTTCACCCGGGAGGATCAGCGGAGGCTGGCGGACCACGTGCGCGAGCTCGACCGCCGGGGCTGTCTCGTCGCCGTCAGCAACTCCGACACGCCCGATATCAGGGAGCTGTACCGGGGCTTCCACATCGAAACGGTCCGAATGCCCCGCAGCATCAACTGCAAGGCTGACGGCCGCGCGCCCGTGCACGAACTCCTCATCACGAACTTCGAACCCCGGGAGGGACCTCGAGCGTGAACGAGCGCGACCAGCCCGCGCTGCCCGATTTCCTGCCGGACGACGAGGGCGAGCTCGCCGACGCTGTGCGCTCGCCTTCGGCGTCGGGAGCCGCCTTCGAGGAGCGCGTCGCCGCGGTCATCGAGGAGCTGGGCCTTTCGTACCTGCGCCAGGTATCGATGGGGGTGAGCATCCTGGGCCGGAAGCGGGTCACCGACTTCCTCGTGTACGACCAGCAGGGCCGCAGCCTCGGCATCGAATGCAAGTATCAGGCGGTCTCGGGCTCGGCCGAGGACAAGCTCGTGCACACCATCAGCGATTTCGACGCGCGGCCCATCAAACATATTCTCGTCTTCGGCGGTGAAGGGTTTTCGAAGAACGTCAACGGCTATCTGCTCAGCACCGGGAAGGCCATCCCCATCGACGACCTCCGCGGCTACCTCGTGTTCTACTTCGGGCTGGCCGACCGGTATGCGGAGTTCGGCAAGCGGTGACCCGACGTCCTGTCTCTCCGAACGGCGGAAGCGCTGCGCCGCAGGGGTGACCATGGTACAGTGCCTCCGATGTCCGAACGCAGCCGACGCCCACGGATGAACGTCGCCGATGCGGCGTTGACCTTCGCCGCCGCGGTCATCGGCGCCGCGGTCGCTGGGGCCTACGCCGCCTATCGAGCGGTGAGCCTGGAGGACGCCGCGACCGCCGAGCGGTGGAACCGCTTCGCCGATACGATGCTCTGGCCGGGGGCCCTCATCTTCGTCGCCGTCGCGGCCATGGTGTGGTTCGGCTGGAAGCTCAACATCGATTGATGCTGTGATTCACGTCATCCTCTGTCCCGACGACTTCCTGGCGCAGGAAGCGCTCGAAGGGATCACCGGTCCACTGCGTCCGACCGAGGACAACGTGATCCGGCTGGAGGGCGAGGACGTCACACCCGAGGCGCTTCTCGGGGCCGCGCTCACGGGTTCCTTCCTGGGCGCGCGCACCGTGGTCATCGTCCGCGGTCTGCTCAAGCGCTTCGAGGGCGTGACCGCTGGCCGCGGGCGCGGCCGGAGCAAAGCCGCGCAGCTCGCGGCGTGGCTCGACGCCATTCCTCAGCTCGCGCGAACCCCCGAACAGACCATCGTGGCGTTTCTCGAACAGGGCCCGCTCCGAGCCAATGCCTTGCTAGAGACGCTGCGTCCGCTGGCGCGGCTCCACGACATCCCCGCTCCTCGCGAGCAAGACCTCATCCCGAGGATCGACCGCTGGGCACAAGAGCGCGGCGTCGAGATGAGCCCTGACGCCCGCGCCGAGCTCGCGCGACTCGTCGGCCCGAACCTGGGCCTGCTGGCGACCGAGGTCGAGAAGCTGGCGCTCTACGCGAACGGGCGTCCCATCTCGGCGGCCGACGTCCAGGCGCTCGTCGGTGACGTCCGCGAGGCGAAGGTCTGGGATCTCACGCAGGCGGCGCTGGAGGGACGCGCCACGGACGCCACGCGCGCCCTCGCCCACCTGCTCGACGAAGGTGAGTCGCCGCAAGGGTTGCTTGGTCTCGTGGCTCGCGAACTACGCCAGGTGGCGCTCTGTCTGGCGCTCGCGGACGCGCAGGTTCCGGCCGACGATCTCGCCCGGGCGCTCGGCGTCTCTCCACGCGCGCTCCCCCATGTGCGCCAGCGCGCGGAGCGCCTCCGCCACCGTCTCAACGAAGCGTACGATGCTCTCCTCGACGCCGACGCCGCTATCAAACGCGGCACGCTGGACGACCAGACGGCCCTGTTCCTGCTGATCCAGAAGCTCGCGGGTGTAGCCGCTGCGTAGCCCCCGGCTACACCGCCGCCGGCAACACCGGGTTGAAGCAGGCCACGGCGTGGCCGTCATCGATGGGCGCGAGGTCCGGCCACGGCGAAGAACGGCACGCATTCACGGCTTTGGGACAGCGCGGGAGGAACGCGCACTGCCCACTCAGGGAAGCGAGGTCGGGCGGGTTCCCCTTGATCTGCGGAAGACGGCCCACCGAGCGGTCCAGGCGGGGTAGGGTCGACAGCAGTGACCACGTGTAGGGGTGCCGCGGCTCCCGGAAGATGTCGCGCGCGCTGCCGCTCTCGACGATGCGGCCCGCATACACGACGGCGACGCGCTGGGCCATCTGCGCGACCACGCCCAGGTCGTGCGTGATCAACAGAATCGCGCTACCGAGCTCGGCGCGCAGGCGGTCGAGCTCGGCCAAGATGCCGGCCTGTACCGTGACATCGAGGGCGGAGGTGGGCTCGTCCGCGATGAGGACCCGCGGCCGGAGCACGGTCGCGATGGCGATCATCACCCGCTGCGCCATCCCGCCCGATAGCTGGAAGGGATAGCGCGAGGCCACCAGCTCGGGATCGGACAGGCCGAGGCTCGCCAGGGTCTCGATGGTGATGCGCCGGGCTTCGTTCTTCGACACCCGCAGGTGGATCTCCACCGCCTCGGCCACCTGTTGCCCCACGGTCAGCACCGGATTCAGGCCAGCCTGGGGGTCCTGAAAGATCATGGAGATCACGCGGCCACGCAGACGACGCAGCTCTTCGCTGTCCATCGACAGGAGGTCCCGGCCCTCTAGGAGCGCCCGGCCCCCGAGCACCTTACCCGGCGGCCGGATGAGGCCCATCACACCGAGCGCCGTGGTCGTCTTGCCCGAGCCGCTCTCGCCCACCAGCGCCAACGTCTCGCCCGCATCCAGCGTGAAGCTCACGCGGTCGACGGCCTGCACGATGCGCTCGCCGTCCCGGTAACAGATGGAGAGGTCTCGGACCTCCAGAAGCGGAGCCATGCGCCCTCCGGCACCAGGGTTACGACACCAGAGCAGCGCGCGGGGAGGCGCGCCTCGGTTCGAGTATACGACGACGGGAGCCGTCAGGCGGAAGGTCGGATGGTGCAGAGGACGCGCCCTTGCACCTCGACGTTGTCCGGCCGCGTGTAGATGGGCTGCATCGTCACATTGGCCGGCTGGAGGCGAATGCGGTCGCCCTCATGGTAGAGCTTCTTCAGGGTCGCCTCCTGCTCGTCCTTGAGCCAGGCCGCGACCATGTCGCCGTCCTCCGCGGAGTTGGTGTACTCCATGATGACGATGTCGCCGTCGTTGACCAGCGCATCGATCATGGATGTGCCCTTCACCTTCAGAGCGTACACGCGCTCCTTCCCGCGGGTCATCTCTGGCGGCACTTCGATGACGTCCTCGTAGTCGATGTTGGACCAGGTGTCCGCGGACGGCACCGGGATGGGCTGGCCGGCCGCGATGGTGCCGATGATGGGGACGGGGACGGCGCGAGGGCGCCCGCCGGCCTTTTCGAGCAGCTCGATGGCGCGCGAGACCTCACGGTCACGCCGGATGTACCCCAGCCGCTCCAGGGCCTTGAGGTTGTAGTCCACGACCGAGGTCGAACTGATGCCGCAGCCGAGCTGAATGTCGCGGATGCTCGGCGGGTAGTCCTTCTCCCGGATGAACTCCCGGAGGAACCTGAGGATCTTCTCTTGCTTGGGCGTCAGGCCTTTCACCGCGGGGCCCTCCTGTCCGGCGGAACGGCGCCGCCGCTCCCTGGGCGCAAGCCCATTCGAAACGTCTGTTCTGCGTGCACCGTAGCACCGGTGTTCGAATCTTGTCAAGCCCTCGTACGGATTCGCCTGCGAGGGCGCGCCCTGCTAGGATCGTCGTGTGACCCCCGACGCGAATCTGGAAGGCCTGTATTCCGAGGAGCCGCAGATGACCGCACCCGACACCAACGGCGCACCCAAAGTGGCGCTCGCCGTCGCCGCGCACCCCGACGACGCCGACTTCGGTTGCGCGGGCATGGCGCACCTTTGGTCGAAAGAGGGCTGGGACTTCTACTACCTGGTCTGCACCGACGGCAGCAAGGGCAGCGCCGATCCCAGCATGACGCCCGAGCGCCTGGTGCAGCTCCGCCGCGAAGAGCAACGCGAGGCGGCGCGGCGCCTCGGCGTCAAGGAATGCTTCTTCCTCGACTTCGTCGACGGCGAGCTCACGTACTCCCGCGCCCTCATCGAGCGCATCGTCTGGTACATCCGCACCCTCAAACCCTACGCCGTCTTCACGCACGACCCCGAGGCGGTCATCGTGCGCAACAGTTTCATCAATCACTCCGACCACCGGGCGACGGGCCTCGCAGCCATCGATGCCGTGTATCCGGCCGCGCGCGACCGACTCAACTTCCCCGAGCACGAACGGGAAGGCCTGCAGCCCCACAACGTGAAGGAGATCTACATCTGGGGCTCGGAGAAGGCGAACCACGAAATCGATATCTCCGAGGTGGTCGACCTGAAGATTCACGCGTTGCTCGCCCATCGCAGTCAGTTCGGCGAGGGCGATGAGTTCCTCCAGTTCGTGAGGGAGCGCTGGCGCGGCGAAGACGGCCGCTACACGGAGCGCTTCCGCCGGGTCGTGATGTTCCGGTAGGCACGCGGTGAGCCGCCTGCGCGTCGCTCTCGTCCAGCTCCGCGCCTTCGATGTCGACAGGGCGGCGGACGCGCTCGCGCACGCCCTCGCGGCCATCGACGACGCCGCACGCTCGAAGCCGCAGCTCGCCGTTCTACCCGAGATGGCGTATCCCGCCTACTACCTCGGTGAGGCCCGGCCCGACGCCTTCGGCGCCGACGCCGCGCTCGCCGCGTTTCGCGAGCGGGCGCGCGCCCACCGGATGGCCCTCGCGGTGGGAATGGCCCTGCCGGCGTCCGGCGGCGGCCTGGTCAACGGAGCGGTCCTCATCGGTCCCGATGGCTCGGTCCTCGGCCGCTACGCGAAGGCGTTCCTTTGGCACTTCGATCGCCGGTGGTTCGCGCCGGGCGACGCCTTTCCGGTGTTCGACACGCCGTTCGGTCGCCTCGGCATGCTGATCTGCGCCGACGGCCGCCTGCCCGAGATCGCGCGTTGCCTCGCTCTGAGCGGGGCGCAGCTCCTCGTCGACCTCACGGCCTGGGTCTCCTGGGGACGCACCCCGGACGAGCTCACCAGCGTCCAGCGCGAGTACCTCATACAGACGCGAGCGCTGGAAAACGGCGTACCGGTCGTCGCAGCGGACAAGATCGGCGTCGAACAGGACAGCATCGTGTACTGCGGGCGCTCGTGTGTCATCGACGCCTGCGGCTCCGTAGTCGCCACCCTGCGACCGGACGAAGACGGCGTGCTCGTCCATGATCTCGACCTGCTTGACGCTGCTGCGCCACCGGTGCCCCGGCGGCCCGAGCTCTACGGCGCGTTGGTCGAGCCTACGGCGTCGTTGCCGGTGACCGCGATCCTCGAAGAGCCGCTGGTCGTCCCGAACGAGAGCGCGCGCATCGCAGCCGTGCAAGCGGAGCCGCCCGAAGGCGACGCGCTGGTCCCCTTCGTGGAGCACTGGTGCCGGCTGCTCGCGAAGCAGGACTGTGACCTCGTGTTGTTCGCAGCCCCTGCGCTCACCGGGCCCGCCGCCGCGAGCGCTGGAATCGAAGCCATCGCGGCGCTGTCGGACCGGCTCGGCGTCGACATCTGCGTCACCTTGCGGACCGACGATCACGGCGTCCGCAGTCGCACTGCCTATCTCTGCTCACGCGGGGAGCTTGTGCTGTCGCATCGTCAGACGCACGGCGCCGGCGCCATCGACACCGCGGTCCCCTGTCCCGTCGCCGAAACCCGGGCCGGGCGCACCGGCCTGATGATCGCGGAGGAGGGGCTCGCCCCGGAGGTGGCGCGGTCCCTCATGCTCCGCGGTGCCGAAACGCTGCTCTGGGCCGGACGGGGCTTCGTTCCCGACCCGGCGCTCGTCGCCAGGGCCCGCGCCGACGAGAATCGATGCGCCCTCGCCCTGGCGTGCCCGGCCACCGAGGACGGCGCCACCCTCGTCGTGTCGCCGCTGGGCCAAGTGCTGGCCGCCGCGCTCCGCGGGAGAGAAATGGCCTGTCACGGCCAGATCAATCGCGCACTCGCACACTGGAAGGAGATGGCTCCGGGGACACACGTCGTCTTCGGGCGGCGTCCGGAGGCGTACCGGGCGCTGGTCGCGCCGTCCAACGGACCTCAGTGAGTCCTACGACGCCCCGCTGAGCGCGCGCTCCACCGCCTCGCGGATGTCCCGAAGCCGGAAGGGCTTCGACAGGCACGGGTTCTGGACGTTCTGCAAGAAGACCCGCGTCTCGGGGCTCACGGTGTCCCCCGTGATGAACACGGTGCGCCGGGCGAGGTCGGCGTCGACCTCGCGGAGGCGCTGGTAGAGCGCCTGGCCGTCCATTTCCGGCATCTTGATGTCGGTGATGAGAAGGTCGTACCGGGCGCCGCTGAGGCGCTCCAGCGCCTGGACGCCGTTCTTGGCCGTGTCCACCGCGTGGCCGTCCATCGAGAGGATGCCGGACAGCAGCTTGCGGATGTTCTCCTCGTCGTCGACGACGAGGATGCGGCGCCGCGGGCCTGCGGCCGGCGTCGCTTCTTCGGGCGACGGCTCGCCTTCTGTTCGCTGCGCGGTCCCGGCGACGATGGGGAGCTCGACCGTGAACACCGCCCCCTTGCCCGGCGGGCTCTCCGCGTGGATCCGGCCGCCATGGTCGTCGACGATGCCGTACGAAATCGTCAGCCCGAGACCCGTGCCCTCACCGGCTTGCTTCGTCGTGAAGAACGGGTCGAAGATGCGCCGCAACACCTCGGGGGCGATGCCCGGCCCGTTATCCTGCACCGTCAGCACGATCGAGCCCTCGCGCACGCGCGTGCGTATGTCGATCCGCCCGCGCTCGCGGTCCTTCACCGCCTGCTCGGCGTTGATGATGAGGTTCAGCAGCACCTGCTGGATTTGATCCGGGTCGACCAGCGTCTGGGGCAGGTCGGGCGCCAGATCGAGGCTCACTTCGATGTTCCTGAGATGATGCTCGTAGCTGCGCAGCTCGACGACGCGCCGCACCAGCGCGTTCAAGTCCGTCGGCTCCTTGCGGGCCTTGCGGCGGCGGGCGAACGACAAGAGGTTCTGCACGATCTTCGACGCACGCTCGGCCTCGGCCTGGATCGTCTCGACCTGCTGGCGGCTGCGCTCGTCCAGATCGCGCATGAGGAGGAGCTGGGCGAAGCCGACGATGCCCGTCAACGGATTGTTGAGCTCATGGGCCACGCCCGACACCAGTTGGCCCACCGAGGCCATCTTCTCGGACTGGAGCAGGCGCTCCTGCATGAGGTTCTCTTCCGTGACGTCGCGCAGGAGCAGCAGGCACGACCCGCTGCCACCGAGCGACGCCGCCGTCACGTGCATGTAGCGCCGCGGCTCGCTTCCCGCTTCGAACTCACGGGGGCGGCTCCGGCCCTGCGCCAGCGCCTCGCTCACGACGTCCGCCAGGTCGCCGGGCGGCAGTTCCTCTCCCTCGCTCATATGGATGCCCAGCGCGGCCAGCGCCTCTCGCGCCGCACGATTGACCAGCCTGACCCGCAGCGGCCCCTCGGTGACAATGACGCCGTCGGGCAGCGCCTCGAGCACCGCCTCGACCGGCACACCCACGCCCGGAACGGCGGGCCGCTCGGGCATCTCCAGGGCCGCGCTCAACATCGGGGCGACCTCGTACGCCGCAGCCTGGGCGGCCTCGCCCGCCCCTGTGATCCGCAGCAGCCCCTTCGGCGCGCCGCCAACGATGAGCGGTGCGACCGCCACCGCGGCTGCGTCCGGCGGTGCGACGCCGTCGATGCGTGCGAACCGCAGGTCGGACCGCGGGCAGGACGCGTGCTCGGAGCCGGCGAGGGCGACGAAGGTGGCGTTGGCCTCGTCGAGGAGGCGGCTCGCTTCCGAAGGGGTGAGATCGGCGGAGGCGTAGAGCGCGGCCGCGTGCGCGCTCCCCTCACAGAGGATGCACGCGACTGTCCGGAAGGGCGCGCGGCGCGCGAGCGCCTCGACGGCGAGCCGGAACGCTGGCTCCCGCTGCGCCGTCATCACAGCCTCCTGCTGCGCCACATGTCCGCCCCCGAAACCGCTGAGATCATTACGCGGTATGACAGGATCGTGTCAATACAGGCCCTCCCCTAGGTGCGCGACCACAGCGGCCTGCGGCGCCAGCAATGGTCGCACATCGACGCTGGCCGCGCGATGGTCGCGAAGCCCCTCCGGACGACCTCCTGCCGCTCCTGGAGGTGATGCAGGCAGAATAGCCCCCGGCACTTCGAACACTGCCCCGCGTAGCGCGCCTGACATCCCGCCACCCCGCACACGCCGCTCTGGTTGCGGCGGGCGACCTCGTCCTTGTACGCCAGGTGACGCGCCAGGTCGAGCCGCTTCTTCTGGCACCGAGTCCTCGCGCAGATCTCCTGTCCGTCCTCGAGCCGCACCCCGTGGGTCTCACAGAAGGCGCGCCCGCAATACTGGCACACGGCCACACCCGCCATCCGGCACGCCCCGAACAGCCCCGTCTTCACCTCGCAGACCCGGGATGTGACCTTCGCCCGTCCCGTCATGGCGCCATTGTCGCCCTCTGCAGCCGACGGGTCAAACCATCATAGGGGACTCCGTCACACGACATCGGGGACCGCCAGCGGGAGCGTTCGGGAGTGGCGGCCTCGCGTCTAGGGTACCGACGAAGTCCAGCCGGGCGCGGATTCTCGGATACTGCCCACACCGGTTGAGCGAAGCACTCCGTGGCGGGACATCTGAGTCCCCTGTTCCGGTCAGAAGGAGGACTCGTGCCGAACGACGCACGACACCGACGAGCCAAGCCCGAGCCCACCAATGTCGTCCCGATGTTCCGCAACGAGGCACTGCCTCCGCTCGACGAGGTCGTGCGCGACTATCTGCCCCTGGTGCGCCACGCGGTGAACCGTATCGCCGTCGGCTCCACCGGGGGCATTCTTCAGTACGAGGACATGGTGAGCTGTGGGGTGCAGGGCCTCATCGAGGCGTATCGCTCCTTCGATCCCACGCGAGGCGCGAAGTTCTCGACCTTCGCCCTTCCACGCATTCGGGGCGCCATCCTCGATGCCCTCCGCTCCGCGCATCCCCTCCCTCGTTCGCTCCAGAAGTTCAACAGCGACCTCGAAAAATCCAGCGCTCGTCTCCACGCGGCGCTGGGGCGAGACCCCACGAAGGAAGAGCTCGCGGAGGACCTGGGCATCGGCACCGACGACTTTCTCGCCGCGCTCCGGACCAGCAGCGTACGCGTGGTCTCGCTCGACAGCCTGGCGGAGACCGCGGGCAACGGCACCAGCGAGAAGCTGTGGGAGATGGCCGACGACGACCCCACCGTCGACCCCGACGCGGTCGTCGAGGACACGATGGTGCGGATGAAGCTCGCCGAGGCGGTACGCACGCTGCCCGAACGTGAGCGCACCATCGTTCGCCTGTACTATCTCCAGTCCCGATCCCTGAAGAGCATCGGGCGGGCGCTGGGCATCTCCGAATCGCGCGCCTCCCAGCTCCGGCACCGGGCCATCCGGCGGCTGCGCATGGCCCTGGCGCGCGAACTCCAGGACGCCGCATGATGCATGTCGGTCTCTACACCGGAGACGCTACCCCTTATCGCCTCGCGGCCGCCCGGCAGCCCCACATCCAGCTCCGGACGCTCTCCCCGGTTCATCCCGACCTGACCGGTCTGGACGCCCTCGTCGTCGACGACCCGGGCGCGCCCTTGTACTCGCTGGTGCGAACGGCGCTCTCCCATGGAATGCACGTGTTCGCGCGTCCTCAGACCGCGCTCACGGTGCGGCAGTTGGTCGTCCTCCGCGAAGCTGCGACCCGCGCCAGCCGCCGGCTACGGCTCGCCGGCGCCTGGGGCGAATCCAGACCCCTGAAGTCCCTGCGCCGATCGCTCCAGCAGAGCGCCGGCGAACCCCATCACCTGCGTTCGGTGCGGCGGCTGTCCGTCGGCGCATCGGTCGACGACGCCACGTTCGAGGAACTGGCCCTGCTCGGCGCCCTCGTCGACCGTGCGCCCTCCAGCGTCGCGTGCGCCGAGCTCGACGTACCGGGTGCGCCCGTCGCACGCATCGTTACCCTGACCGGCCCCCGGCTGCTCGCGGCGATCGTGGTCACGGTCCTCGAATGCGGCCCCTTCCGGGAGATCAGCGCAGCCGTGGGAAGCAGGACAGCCCGGTTCGAAGCGTCGGACGAGGGCGCCCACCGGCTCGTCGTCTCTACGCGGGAGACGAGCGGCGTTGTCCGCAGGACCGAGGAGGCGGAACCAGCACTGGACGCGCTCGTGGCCGACGCCGAGGCCTTCTTCGCCGGCCTCGATGCGCCGCACGAGGCCGCGGCCGACCAGCGAGCGCTGGCCTTCTGGGGACGGGCCGCGGTCCTATGGGACGCCGTAAGCACCTCGCTCGAGCAGGGCGGCGCCCCGGTGCAGATCGTGGAGCGCGAGCTGCTCAGGAACGCAAATCCGCCGCCCCTTCGACTCATCCAGGGCGGCGGAACTGACGGCCCGGCGCACGCCAGGCCCACGCTGACTGTCGTTCGCTAGCGCTCAGGCGGCTCCGGTCATCGCGTCACCGGAGTCCGACTCCTCTTCGCCGGACGCCTTCGCTCCTTCCTCCTGCTCTTGTTTGCGCTGCTGCTCGCGCTCGAGCAGCTCCTGGCGCAGGACCGTCACCTCACCCGGCGCGGTGATCCCGATCTTGACGCGATCGCGTTCGACGCCGAGCACGCGCACCAGAATGTTGCCCGAGATGACGATCCCCTGGTCGACTTTCCTGGTCAGAATCAGCATCTGCCTCTCCTTACGGCGACGCCGGCCGGTCCGCGCGCCGGCGGCGAGCGATGCCGAGGGCGTTTCGCTTCGCCCTCGCACTGGGATTATCGGCAGCGCCGTGCGCGCGATCAGAGGGTTGGGGAAGAACGTCGCGAAGATCAGGGAGAACGCGCAGTCCGGTTCACGCGGCTGCGACTAGAAGCGCCCCGCGCACGGCCTGCAGCAGAGCCGTTGGCGTGAACGGCTTGGCGACGGGCTCGGCGCCCAGCGACCGCGCCAGCCGCCGCTCCTCGTCTTCCAGCAGGCCGGACAGCACGATCACCGGCGTGCGGTAGTGCTCCGGGCAGGCACGCAGGCCCCGAAGCACGTCCCAGCCGTTGATACCCGGGAGCCCGACGTCGAGGACCACGAGGCCAGGAAGCAGGGCGCGGGCGATCCGCAAGCCCTGCTCTCCATCGGCGGCCGCCGCGACCTCGTAGCCGGCATCCATCAGGATGGCGGACACGAGCGACCGGACGGCCGGTTCGTCATCGACGACGAGGATGCGCATGGACGCCTCACGCTGCCGAGGCCTGGCCCGAGGACGCCTCGCGCGCTCTGGCAGCCCGCTGCATCAGGCGCTCCTCCGCCAGCACGGCCTTCGCTTCCTCGAGCGCGTTCACCGTCGCGCACTCCCGGTACGCGGCGAAGATCGAGCGGTCGAGAAGCAAGATCCCTTGTTCGTTCAAGTCGTCGAGATGCCGCCGGCGGAGTCGGAGCAGCCTGCGGAGCCGCTCGACGTAGTGGCGGCGCAGCTCTTCTTGATTCGCCTCGATGAGCACGTGCGTTCGCTCTGGCCTGTTCATGGTGTCGCTTCCACTCGTCGCGCCCATACGCCCTAGCTCGCCTCGCGGGAATCGCCAACCTCGAGGTCAGGCGCCGTGTCGAGGCCGACGAGGCCCTTCTTGATGGCGTAGCGGATGAGGTCGGTCCGGTTTTGGGCGTGCAACTTGGTCATGATGTGGGCCTTGTGGGCTTCCACGGTCTTGACGCTGATGAACAGCTCCTGGGCGATGCGCTGGTTCGAGTACCCCTCGGCGATGAGCTGCAGGACTTCGCGCTCGCGGCTGGTGAGGAGGTCATAGCCCGTCTTTGGCTCCGGCCGCTTCGCCTGCCAGAGATACTGATTGATGGCGTCGCCGTCGGAGATGCTGCTGCTGAAGTAGGTGTTGCCTCGGTGCACCGCCTGAATCCCGAGCAGCAGCTCCTCCTTGTCTGACCGCTTGACGACGTAGCCCGAGGCGCCGGCGCGGAGCGCGGCCACGATCTGCTCGTCTTCCATGTAGCCGGTCAGGATCAGGACCTTGGTCTTGGGGTGCCGACGGCGGATTTGGCGCGTCGCCTCGAGCCCGTTCAGCCCGGGCATGACCATGTCCATGAGCACGACGTCGGGTTGCAGCCGGTCGCAGAGGTCCAGCGCCTCGCGGCCGTTGGTGGCGTCGCCCACGACTTCGATCTCCGGGACGGTCTCGAGAAGGCCGCGGAGCGCCTCGCGGAGGATGGCGTGGTCGTCGACGATCAGGACGCGGATACGGCGGGCGCCGGTGCGGGCCCAGAGCGGCGATGGCTGGCGGCGGGCACGCGTCTGCACGGGTACCTCCCTGCTGAACGCATCAGACGAACCCGCCACCACGCCAGCGGCCACCCGGGGCGGCGCTGGCGCCGCTAACCTACCATACGTCTTGGCGGTCGACAACCCGGTTGCTTGCATCGGTACGGATGGCATCGGAACCTCCCTGCGCCGCCCGCATCCAGCGAGCGGTTCGACAGTGCCGATTCTAGGAGCGGGCCGACGGCGCCTCCATCAGGGAACTCCCTTACGTCCCCTAAGGGCTTCCCTGATTTGTTCGCCCCGGGTAGACAACGTCACTGAGCGGTTGCCGCGGCCGCGTGCTCCGAGGGACGAGCAATCAGGCCGATTGCGTTGCCCGCCAAATTGAGCGACGACTATAATGGTTGGCTTTGCGCCAGCACCGTGTAGGAAGGCCAAGGCGGCGTGCGGCAGGCTCGCAGGCCCCTCGGCGCTACGGAGGACCGATGCGTTGGCCACAGCGGATCCGGTGACCGGCCTCCGCTTCCTCCTCGTCCCCGTTGACGGTTCACCCGCAAGCCTCGCGGCGGTCGAGCTCGCGTGCACCATCGCGAAGCGCTCGCGGGGTCACGTGCTCGTCGTGCACGTCATCGAGGTCCCCCGGGCGCTCCAGCTCGATGCGGAGCTCGTGGTGGAGGCCGCCGGCGGCGAGCAGATCCTGCGTCGAGCCGAGCAGATCGCCGCGTCCATGGACGTGCGATGCGAGGGCGAACTGCTCCAGGCGCGCGACGCCGGCCATGCCGTGCTGGACGAAGCCGTCGAGCGAAAGGCCGACGCCATCGTCCTCGGCGTGGCGTATCGGAAGCCGTACGCCGAGGTCGAAATGGGCCGTTTGACCCAGTACATTCTCAAGAACGCCCGCTGTAACGTCATTCTGTGGCGTCAGCCCATCGAAGCCAGCGAGTCAGAGGGCGGATGAGATGAAGGCGATCATCATGGGCTGCGGCAGGGTGGGCGCTGAACTCGCCGCCCAGCTCTACCGCAAGGGCTACGACGTGACCGTGCTCGACCTCGACCCCAAGGCGTTCCGCTTCCTGCCGGACGACTTCAAGGGCAAGAAGGTCGTCGGCAACGGCATCGACCAGGACGTGTTGCGGCGTATCGGCGCCGAGGAAGCCGACATCTTCGTCTCGACGACGCGCGGCGACAACCGCAACGTCATGGCGGCCCAGATGGCCAAGCACATCTTCGGCGTCAAACGCGTCGCGAGCCGCATCTTCGACCCCATCCGCGAGGAGCTGTACCGGAGTATGGGCCTCCGGACCATCAACCCGACGAAGATCCAGGCCCGTCTGCTCCTCGAGGCGCTCGAAGTCGACCCCAGCCCTGAAAGCGCGCCGGAGAACGAGGGCTGACCATGTACATCATCGTGATCGGGGGCGGCAAGGTGGGGTTCTACCTCGCCAAGGAGCTTCTCGAGAGCGACCACGAAGTGCTGGTCATCGAGCAGAACCCCGTGAAATGCGCCCGCATCGTCGAGGAGCTGGGCGAGATCGTCATGGAAGGCGACGGCTGCGAGGCGACCACCCAGGAGAAGGCCGGCATGGCTCGCGCCGACCTCGTCCTCGCGGTCACCGGCGACGACGAGGACAACCTCGTCGCCTGCCAACTGGCCAAGCAGCGCTTCCACGTCCCGCGCACCGTGGCCCGCATCAACAATCCGAAGAACGAGCTCATCTTCAAGAAGCTCGGCATCGACCACACGGTGAGCGCGACGCAGGCGATCATGGCGCACATCGAGCAGGAGCTGCCCGCCCACCCGCTCATCCCGCTCCTCACGCTCAAGGGCAGCGGCCTCGAGGTCGTCGAGGTGAAGATTCCGGCCGACTCCGCCGTCGTCGGGCGGCGCATCCGCGACATCCTGCTGCCCCACCAGTCCATCATCGTGCTCGTCATCGACCGCGAAGGTATGCCCCGCGTGCCCACCAGCGAGACGATCTTGCACGCCGAGGACGAAGTGCTCGCGGTCACGATGATGGAGAGCGAGGAGGCGCTGCGGCGGGCGCTCACGGAGCCGCCGCCGCCCCGGAGCTTCTAGTGGCGCTTCGTATCGCGTATCTCGGGCCTCCTGGCACGTTCTCCGAGGAGGCGGCACTCGCGTACCGCCCGGATGCCGACCTCGTCTCTGTGGCCACCATCCCCACGGCGCTGGACGCGGTCGTCCAAGGTGACGCCGACGAAGCCATTGTGCCCATCGAGAACTCGCTCCAAGGGTCGGTCACGGAGACGGTGGACGCCCTCATCGAGACGCCGGAAGTCGCGATCCGCGGAGAGTTGATCCTGAAGGTCGTTCAGTGCCTGCTCGCCAAGCCGGGGACACGCATCGAGGACATCAGCGTGGTGTACTCGCTACCGCAGCCGCTGGGCCAGTGCCGCAAGTTCCTGGAGACGCGGTTGCCCCACGCCACCACGGCAGCCGCGCTCTCCACCGCAGCCGCGGTCGACCTGATGATGCGCGCCGGCCCCGACGCCGCCGCCATCGGCACGCGCCGCGCGGCCGCCTTGTACGGCGCAGCCATCCTCGCGGAGGACATCGCCGATTACCCGAACAACAAGACCCGGTTCGCCATCGTGGGCAGAGATGACCATCCACCCACCGGCGATGACAAGACCTCCATCGCGTTCTCGGTCGCCCACGACCGGCCCGGTTCGCTCGTCGACGTGCTCCACGAATTCTCGGACCGATCCATCAACCTCACCAAGATCGAGTCCCGACCCTCGAAACAGGAGCTGGGCATCTATATCTTCCTGGTCGACCTGCAGGGGCACCGTACCGATCCCGTCGTGGCGGAAGCGCTCGAGGCGGTCCGGCGCAAGGCGTTCTTCTTTCGAATCTTCGGCTCCTACCCCGCGTTCCGGGAACCCGAGGCATGAACCCTCCGCGCATCGGCGTCACGCGCTGGGAAGAGGTCACCGGCGAGCGCATCACCGCCTATCACGACCGGATACGCGAAGCCGGCGCCGTCGAGGTGGACCTCGGTCCTGAACGGGCGACCGATGCGCCCGCAGCCGTCATCGGTGACATCGATGGTCTCGTGCTCACGGGAGGCGTCGACGTCGACCCGCAGCAGTACGGCGCCGCACCGCATCCGAAGACGAACCGCCCCCGGCCGGAACGGGACACGTTCGAGCGTGCCTTGCTGGAGGAAGCGCTCGCGCGGGACCTGCCGGTGCTGGCGATCTGCAGGGGGCACCAGCTTCTCAACGTGGTGGCAGGTGGCTCGCTCCTGCAGCACATCGAAGACGGCAGTCATCGAGCCGACTACCGCGCTCATCCCGACGGCGTCTCGCGAACGCATCCCGTGACCCTCACCGGGCGCCTCGCGCACATCTTCGGGACGACCGAGCTCCTGGTGAACTCGCGGCATCATCAGGCGGTGACGCCTGAGACGTTGGCGCCACGACTGCGCGCGCTGGCGATGTCGCCCGATGGTCTCGTGGAGGCGGTCGAATGGCCCGACCGCCGCTGGGTGGTTGGCGTTCAGTGGCACCCCGAACGGCACGAGCCGGCGATACCGGGATTCGCGGAGGCGTCCCGTCGGCTGTTCGCCGCATTCATCGAGGCGGCGCGCCACCAGGGCTAACGCCCGCGGCCGAGCAGGGCTTCCACCTCGCGCGCCACGCGCAGTCCCTGGGCATACCCCGCCTCCGCGGCAGGCCGTCGGCGCGACGGGTCCATGAGGTTCGGTCCGAACGCCTCCCGTTCGGCGTCGCCGGGCGAGACGATCAGCGTCCGGACGCCGGCCGACCGGAGAGCCTGGGCCTCGGCCTCGACCTGCAGCGACCCCACGCGTCCGACCCGCTGCGAGGTCCCCTCCGTGACCGGCGCGACGATGAGCGTCGCGTCGGGACGGGCGCGAAGTGCGAGGTCGGCATTGGTCACGGAGCGGACGCCCCCGTCCATGTACCGGGTTCCGGCGATGGTGACGGGTGGAAAGATGCCCGGCACCGCACACGACGCCGCCACCGCCCGCCTCAGCGAGACCCCGCTGGCTCGATCGAACGCGGCGAACGCGCCCGACACGCACGCCACCGCCGTGGTGACGAGCGGCCCTTCGGGCCACCGCTCATCGAGCACGAACGCCGACAGGAACTCTTCTTCCGGCGGCGTCCTCGCTTCGAGCGCCAACGCGCCGATGGCCCGGCACGCCGCTTCGTTCATCGCCTCGAAGGAGCCCCAGAGAGTGAAGATGCGCTCTAACAGTTCGAGGTCGGGCTCGATCCGCGCCACCCGACGTTCGTCGCCGCCGGCGAGCATCTGCTCGTACTCGGCACGCATATCGAGGCCGCGTGCGACCTGCGCGCCGACGACCGACCCTGCGGAGGTGCCGACGATCAGCGCGGCCTCTCGCGGGTCGAACCCCGACGCGCTGAGGCCGGCCAGCACGCCTGTCTCCCACGCGATGCCGACCGGACCCCCACCCCCGAGGACCAGAGCGAAGCGCACGCCAGCCTCGTTTCGCATCGCCATCCGACGGGCCTGATCCTACCCCCTCGCCGACGATGAGGCGAGAGGCATCAACGGACGCGGATGACGGTCGCGGGGCTCTCGGCGAAGAGCAGCTCGCCCGTCACGCGGTCGCGTGCCTCGACGCGAGCGACCACGACGTACTGCCCCGGCGCCTCGGCCTTCAGGACCCAGATGGCCCAGCGCCAGCCGTGAGGATGAGCCGTGCCGAGGCGCCGCGAAGCGGGTCCGAGGCTTCGGATGCCTACGTGGTCGTAGCCCAGGCGAACCCAAGCGCCCTCGAGGACGTTCGGCCCTGCGTGCGACACCAAAGCGAGGGCGAGGAACGGTCGTCCCGCCCGCACCTGGTCGGGCGCGAAGAGCGTCACTTGAAGCCCACTGACGGTGACGCTGACGCCAATCCCGCCCTCTTGGCCGCCCGCAGGGGAGGAGCCGCCGAGCACAACGACGACGAGGACGACGAGCGCGAGCAGCCGGGCGATGCCTACCGGCGTCGCTGGATACGCACGTGGATGCGCAAACGCCGGTGCAGCAGCACCGCCGTGCCTCCCACGAAGAGCGTCAGCGCTGCGAGCTGTGGCCACGGTGAATGGTCGTCCAAAAGGCGCCCTGCCCGCAGGCGCCACGCCTCCCAGCGGCTCGACGGCGCCACTTCGAACGTCACCAGCGTCGCCACCGCCGCTCCCACCTGCACGCCTTCGCCCTCCCCAGCGGGCCGGGCTTCCAGATACGCGGCGTACCGTCCAGGCTTCGCCCCGACGGGGAGCTCCAGGGCCACCTCCACGGCCTGCGCCGCCCCAGGCTCCAACCAAAAGCGTCCCGGCTCCAGTCGGAACCAACGCTCAGGCGGTGCCTCCCGCCCCGGCTCCTCAGGATCGGTGACCCGCACGCCGTACGAACCCGCTTCGTCCCCGGGATTCGACACCGTGATGGTTGGCAGCCGATACCGACCGCCGGGCCGAACCGCTTCGTCCAGCGTCACCCGTCCGAGGTCCACGCCGACGCCCACGTCCGCCCAGGCCGCCAGCGCAGGCCAGAAGGCGAGCGTCAGCGCGGCGACCATGATCACCCAGAGCCCACGCACGGGAAATCAGCTCGCGGTCGCGAACACCGTGATGGTGGTGTTGGCCGTTTGCCCGACCCCCGCGCTCCCAGGACACGGCATGTAGAACTTCGACGTGAACGTCTGCGCATTCGTTGGCGTCAGGCCCGACGCGAGGATGATGCCTCCGGTGGACGTGCTGAGGTAGTTCTCCACGCCGCCCGAGGGCGTCAGGCCGTGCGCGAAGTTGTTCAGGCCCGATCCTGGACAGGTCACGGCGGACGGGGTCAGACTCCAGAGCTGCGACCCACCGGACGTGGTAGCGTGAGCCCCGTATGCCTTCACCACCAGGTTGACGTTGCCCGTGTTGGTCACCGTGAACGTGATGGCCGGGTTGAGCTGCGACGATGATTTCGTCGTCCCGAACTGCATCGTGACGTAGTTCACCGACGTCGGCGACACCGTGATGGCCACGCTCTGCACGGCCAACGTCGCCGCAATGTCCTGCGACGACGACTGCGCCAGCGTCGGGATCGCCAGCGCCGCCAAGCCGAGGCACACGAAGACGAAGGTGAAAAACGTGCGGAGGATCATGAGTGCGCATCCCTTCGCTAGCCCGCCTTCCGGCGGGGACATCCCTTTCGAGCAAGGAGCCTACACGCGCAACATCTTCCTGTCAAGTACATTATGTGAATCTCGAACAATTTATTCATGCGCGCCTGGCGATCGGCCGACAGCGGTGAGCACTCCAAAGGCGGCGGCGGAGTCCTTGCAGACGGGGCGCAATGCTCACCGGGCGTTCACTCGGGCGGTTCGAGGAGGCGGCGGGCTGAGAGCAGTCGCCACGCGATGGTCGCCCACGATAGCGCGGTCACGGTAGCGAGCGTCCAGTACGCTTGTCCCACCACGGCGCCGAGCGCGAGCAGTAGCATGCGGACGTCCCGCGACGCGAGGCCGAGGAGCGCGCCGGTCACGTGGCTTCCCGCCTCGTGTTCGAGACGCGCTCGAGAATAGCTCACGACGAGCGCGCCCACGAGCGCGCACATCCCCATCACGAGCGGCGCCGGCCAGCCTTCATGGGACGCGGCCCACCAGGCGAGGCCTCCGATCACGGCGGCGTCGGCGTAGCGGTCGAGCACGGCGTCGAGCAGCCCACCGAAGCGGCTCGCGAGTCCCTTCGCCCGGGCCAGGTCGCCGTCGGCGCCATCGACGACGGACGAGGCCTGAACGAGGACGCCTGCCTCGACGTTGCGTCCGACTCCGCACAATGCCAAGGCGCCCGCGGCGAGGAGAAACGCCGCGAGCGACACCTGATTCGGCGTCGCGGGCGTGCGCGCCAGCGCCCGGGCGAGCGGCCGCGACAGCCGCCGGTTCAGGTATCGAGAGACGGGGCCCTCAAGCGGGGAAGACGCCATCGCGGGCCAGCGCCTCCGCGCGCGCGAGGTCCTCGGGCGTGTCCACGTCGAGCCAGCGCGGCGAACCGAGGTCGACAGCGTGGAGCGGTCCTGCGCAGGCGACCGCCTGAAATACCGCGGCTGCCTCGCCATCCCTCAGGTCGCCGTCCAGGAGCGGAAGCACCGCGTCGGTGACCCAGGCGAGCCCGATGTCGACGCTGTTCCAGGGTTCGATGCCCTTCCCGATGCGCTTCACGAGGCCTCGTTCGACCAGCACTCGCGTCGCCTCGCCGTCCTCATCCCCGAGGTCGGATCCGTCGACGCCGATAGCGGGAGCCATATCGACGCTGGCGAGGAAGCGCCCGAACGTTCCCGGCTCCATGAGGTGGTCCGCCATGACCACGGCGAACGGAGTGCGGAGCGCTCGCGCCGCTGTCCAAAGCGAGCGTGCGTTGCCGAGGTCGGGGGCGTCGTTCTCTGCGTACGAGACACGCAGGCCGAAGCGCGTTCCGTCGCCGACGTACCGCTTCACCTGCTCCCCGTGGTGCCCCACTACGATCACGACCTCCACCGCGCCACCGTCGGCGACCGAACGCAGGACGTAGTCGATGAGCGGACGGCCAGCCACGGGCACGAGCGCCTTGGGGCGACCGGCGGTGTGTGGCCTCAGGCGTCCGCCATCGCCCGCCGCCAGGATGGCGACGCGTGGCGCCCGCAAGGGGTGCGTGCTGGCAAGTGGCATCGAGACTCCCGGTTCGTTCGAGAAGGCGACCGCCGCTGGCTAGACCCGGAGCGCCCGGGCGATGATCCCTCCGCCGATGACCTCGTCTCCGTCGTAGAACACGGCGGCCTGCCCCGGCGTCACCGCTCGTTGCGGCCGCTCGAACCGGACCTCCGCGCCGCCCTCGCACGGCACGACTAGCGCCGCAGCCGGCTCGGTGCGGTAGCGGATCTTCACATCGAGACGAACTGGCGCGGAAGGCGCCTCGCCGCTGACCCAGTGGACATCCTCCACCAGCGCCCGCGTCGTCAAGAGATCCTCCTCCGGCCCGATCACCACGACATTGCGAGCAGGGTCGATCTCGGTCACGTAGCGTGGGGCTCCGAGCGCGACGCCGAGGCCCTTACGCTGGCCGATCGTGTAGGCGGCCACGCCCTGGTGCTGGCCCACGACCGCGCCCGTCTCGTCGACGATCGGTCCCGGTGTCAGGGCGAGGCGGCTCGACAGGAACGCGCGGTAGTCCCCGTCCGGAATGAAGCAGATGTCGGCGCTGTCGGGCTTCGCCGCGACCGGCAACCCCAGCTCACGGGCGAGGGCCCGGACTTCAGCCTTCGTGTAGTCGCCCACGGGGAAGAGCGTGCGCGCCAGTTCGCGCTGGCCCAGGGTGTACAACACGTACGACTGGTCCTTCTCCGCGTCGACCGCCCGCAGCAATCGGTAGCGGCCGTCGGAGCGCTCGATACGGGCGTAGTGGCCGGTCGCCAGGTAATCCGCCCCCAGCGCTTCGGCGCGTGCGAGCAGGGCGTCGAACTTCACGTGCTGGTTGCACGCGAGGCACGGGTTCGGGGTGCGGCCGCGGGCGTACTCGTCGACGAAATAGTCGACGACGCGAGCGCCGAACTCGCGCTCCATGTTGAGCACGTAGTGGGGGATGCCCAGCGCGTCGGCGGCCGCCCGGGCGTCGTCCGTGTCCTCGACCGAGCAGCAGCGCCGCTGGCTCCGCAGCGCAGCAGGGTCCTCTCGGGTCCACAGGCGCATGGTGACGCCGATGACGTCGTAGCCTCGGCGGGCGAGCAAGCCCGCGGCGACGGCGGAATCGACGCCTCCGGACATCGCGACGACGACACGTGGACGCTTCTGCATCTCCCTCTCCGGCGCGCCACTGGGTTCAGACGCGGCGCGGATGCTTCGATCATCCTATCGGACGGGGAGGCCCGCCCGCCACGCGTGGTATACTTGACGCGAAAGACCGGGCCTCTGAGAGGTGGCTGCTTCTGCAACCTGGGGAACTCGCTCGACGCATCGTCGACCTGCTCTCTGACCGGCAAGCCGAAGATGTCGTCCTCCTCGATATCTCCCGAGTCGCCAGCTTCGCCGACTTCTTCGTGATCGCGTCCGCCATCAATCCGCGGCACATGGGCGCGCTCATCGAGGCGCTGGACCGCGATCTCAAGGCGAACGAAACGGTGAGCCCGCTCCGGCACGAGGGCGAGATCGACTCCGGTTGGGTGCTCGTCGACTTCGGGTCAGTGATCGTGCACCTGTTTGCGCCGGAGCAGCGCGCCTATTACAACCTCGAACAGCTCTGGGCGCGCGCTCGTGAGGTCGTGCGCATTCAGTAGCGCGGTCACTCGAATATCCAGGCGTCGGACGCTCGGCTCCACGACACGATCTCCTCGGGCCGGAAGAAGAGCGCGATCTCCTTTTCGGCGTTTTCCAGCGAGTCCGAGCCGTGGATGAGATTGCGCCCGATTTCGACCGCGAGGTCGCCCCGGATGGTGCCGCTGGCGGCTTCGGCGGGGTTCGTGGCGCCCATGGTGGCGCGGACGAGGGCGACCGCGTTCGTCCCTTCGAACACGGCGGCGATGATCGGGCTCGACGTGATGTAGCGGACCAGCCCCTCGAAGAACGGCTTGCCTTCGTGCACGGCGTAGTGGCGGCGGGCGAGGGCTTCGTCGACTTGCAGGAGCTTGAGTGCCACGATCTTGAGGCCGCGGCGTTCCAGGCGACTCAAGATTTCGCCGGCGAGCCCCCGTTGCATTCCGTCTGGCTTGACCAGCACGAGCGTGCGTTCCATGCGTCCTCCGTCGCGAACGTCAGGTCGATGCCTGCGGGCCGATAGCGGGCTCCCGCAAGTATAGGGGCGCGAGCGTCTTAGGGTCATGGGTGCGCCCGTCGCGCAGGCGCCGCCAGCCGAGTTCCGCCAGGCAGGTCGGCCGGCGCTCCGCGTTGAGGTGCGGCGCGACCCAGCGCCCTGCCGCTTCCAGCATCGCGCGCAGGGCGCCCTCCAACTCTCCGCAAAAGAGCGCTGGTTCGTCCACCGAAGCGAGCATCGTTTCGGGGCGCGTCATGCGCGGCGGAAGCTGTTCGACCGTCACGCCCGCCGCCGTCAGGTAGACGGCCCATGCCACTTCACCCCGGCCAGCGCGATGGACGGGCACGAGCCGCGCCGGGTAGCCGAGATACGGATACGCATCCAGCTCGAGCCGCCCCACTCCCACCAGGGGAAGCTCGAGGCCATACGCGAGCCCCTTGGCCGTGCTGACACCGACGCGTAGCCCTACGTAGCTGCCGGGGCCGATGTTCACGAACACGGCGGTGAGGTCCGTCTTCGTTGCGCCGGTACGCCGCAGCAGGTCGTCGATGGCAGGCATGAGTTCCCTCGCGTGACGGTGCCCGACTTGCCACGAGAGCTCCGCGACGATACGCCCCTCGCGCGAGAGGGCGACGCCTGCGCGGTCGCCTGCGGTGTCGATCGAAAGTTCCACCTGCGGCCCTTTGCCTCCGGCCGAACGGACGTTGGTTCATGCGTCGCCAGCGGCTACGCTAGGGGACAGGATGGAAGCCACGCTTCACTGGATCAAGGGACATCAGTTCGTCGCCGAGGACGGCGATGGAGGCGCCACGGTGATCGATGGCCGGGCCCCCGACGGCTCCAAGGCCGGCTTCAAACCCACGGCGCTCCTGCTGGCCTCCCTGGGCGCCTGCACCGCGTACGACGTCGTCGACATCGTCCGCAAGCAGCGCCAGGATCTGCGAGGGCTGCGTGTCCATGTGGAGGGAGACCAGGAAACCGACCCGCCCTGGCCGTTCACGGCCTTCCGTCTGAGGTTCGAGCTCTCGGGCCGGGGCCTGGACCTGGAGAAGGCGCGGCGCGCAGTGGACCTCGCGGTCACGAAGTATTGCGCCGTCGCGGCGAGCCTCAAAGCGCCGGTCACGACCGAGGTCGAGATCCACGAGGCGTAGACCGTAGACGCAGGCGCCGAAGGAGCTCCTCGTAGCGAGGGCCCTCCGCGACGACCTCGATGCGTCGCTCGGTGGGCGCGTCGCCATAGGCGAGGCGTACCAGCAGCCGTTCCGGGGGCAGCTCCTCCCAAGCGCGCTCGGGCCACTCGACGACCAGCACGCCGTCGGCCGCCATCTCCTCGAGGGCGAGGTCAAACACTTCGCGCGGGTCCTCGATGCGATAGAGGTCGGCGTGGTACAGGCGCAGCCGTCCCTGGTATTCGTTCACCAGCACGAACGACGAGCTCTTGATCGCGGACCCGACGTCCAGCCCGCGGCCGATGCCCTGCGCCAATACGGTCTTACCGGCGCCCAGCTCCCCCTGAAGGAGGACGACGTCCCCGGCGGTCAGCGCGCGGCCGATGCGCTCGCCGAGGCGGCGCGTCTGCGCCGCGGACCGCGACACGAGGGTCACCTGGCTCACGGTCTCCGCCCCGGGAAGTGGTCCCATCCCCCGGCCCCCAAGCGGAGCTGCGTGCCTCCGGGGCCTTCAATGCGCACGCGCGGCTCACCCGCGACGAGTTGGCCGACCACCGTGACGGGGACGTCGACAGCGTCGCGAACGGCGTCGATCTGCGAGGTGGCGCCCGTGAACAAGAGCTCGTAGTCCTCGCCCCCGGATAGCGCCAGCTCGAGAGCGTCCTCAGGGAACGCGGCGATGAGGTCGACCGCCACGGGGACCTTCTCGGCCCAGAGCACGGCGCCGCAGCCGCTCCGCTCGCAGATGTGACCCAGGTCCTGAACCAGACCGTCGCTCACGTCGATGGCGCACCGCACGCCCGCGTTCAGCGCCGCCTGACCAGCGGCGAGACGAGGCTCGGGCCGCTCCTGCGCCAGGATGAGGCCCTCGCCCACGTCCGGCGGCGCCGAACCGCCCAGCAGGAGCCGGACGCCTCCCGCGGCGGCCCCGAGATGGCCCGTAACCGCGACCAGGTCGCCGGGGCGCCCCGCGTCGCGGCGCAGAAGCACCGCTTGGCCCGTCGGGTCGGCATGCGCCCACCCGTTCAGCGCGACGGTAACGAACGCCACAGGAGCCGCGACGACGTCGCCGCCGGCCACGGCGACGCCGTACGCCGCCGCGCAGTCGGCCAGCCCTTCATAGAGATCGAAGACGTCGTCGGCGAGGAACTCGGCGGGAAGTCCCAGGGTGATCAGCGCGTACGCGGGCGTTCCTCCCATGGCGGCGACGTCGCTAACGTTCACGGCGAGAGCCTTCCACCCGAGGTTGCGCCAGCTTCGGGGTGGGTCGGGGAAGTGGATCCCCTGCACGAGGGTGTCCGTGGTGGCGAGTTCGAAGCGCTCCGCCGTCCACGCGGCGGCGTCGTCGCCGATGCCGACGATGGGAGCGCCGGTGACGCCGCGCGCTTCGAGGCGCTCGCGCAGCCGGGCGATGAGCCCGAACTCACCGAGGTCGGCGACCCTCACGGCGGGATTATACGGCGGCGAGCGCGCTGACGCTGGCATCGGGGTGGACTCGCCCGCATGGCGTGGTTACCATGGCCAGCGTGGCAGGAGGAGCGACGTGCGCGCCGCGCTCATCGCTGACATCCACGGGAACTTGACCGCGTTCGAGGCGGTGCTCGCGCACGCGCGGCGGCAGGGAGGGTTCGACGAGGTGTGGTGCCTGGGCGACATCGTTGGGTACGGCCCGAAGCCGGCGGAGTGCATCGACCTGCTGCGGGAGCTTCCGCATCGCGCCGTCGCCGGCAATCACGACCTCGCTGCGTGCGGCGCCATGGGCGTCGAAGAGTTCAACGACGCGGCGGCGCGCGCGGCGCTCTGGACGCGGGCCCAACTCGATGACGAGCGCAAGCGCTGGCTCGCCTCCCTGCCGCACGTCGAGCGCACCGACGATCTCACGCTGGTGCACGGCACGCTCCGCTGGCCCATCTGGGAGTACCTGCTCTCCGAGGACCAGGCGACGACGCAGCTCGCGCTCCAGGAGACTCCCTACAGTGCGGTGGGACACTCCCATATCCCGTTCGTGGCTATCGAGCGTCCGGGACGCCGGCCGACGCTGCGGCCGGCCGGTCCGGACGAGACGGTCGCGCTCTCGGGAGCGCGAGCCGTCGTGAATCCCGGAGGCGTGGGCCAGCCCCGGGACGGCGACCCGCGCGCAGCGTATGCGCTGTACGACAGCGACGCCCGGGTCGTCCGCTTCCTTCGTGTCGAGTACGACATTGCGACCACGCAGCGGCAGATGGAGGAGGCCGGACTACCCCGATGGTTGAGCGACCGGCTCGCCGTCGGGTATTGAGAACGAGGAGCCGCGCATGGACAAGCTCCGCATTCTGGTGACGTTCGCCCTCGAGCCCGAGCTCGTGCGAGAGATCGAGGCCGTCGACCCGCGGATCGAGGTCCGCGTGCTCGGCGAAACCGAGCGCAGGGCCTTGCGCGGACGTTATCCGAGCGAGGCCGAAGCTGCGGCCGTGCGCGAGGGCGTCGAAGGCGCTTTTCGGGACGCGGACGTGATCTTCGGCTTCTGGGCAGCCCAGCTCCACGAGGCCTTCACGGGAGCGGGCGACATTCGCGATGTGGCGCCGAATCTCAAGTGGATTCAGCTCACGAGCGCGGGTTCCGACCGCCTGCTGCAGAGCGGCTTCGTGCGCGAAGGCGTCGTCGTCACGACGGCCAGCGGGTTGCACGCCACGCCCATCGGCGAATACGTGCTCGCGGTCATCCTGATGTTCGCCAAGGGCGCACCGCGGGCGTTCCGCGCCCAGCTCCGGCGTGAATGGGCCCGCTTCATGCCGTCCGAGCTGTACGGCAAGACGGTCGGCATCGTAGGCATGGGGAACATCGGCCGCGAGGTAGCCCGCTTGTCCAAGGCGTTCGGTTGCCGGGTTCTCGGCATCCGTCGTTCCGCCGTGACGCGCGCCGCCGACGAGCATGCGGACGAAGTGCTTCCTCCGTCGGGCCTGCCGGAGCTCTTGCGCGAGAGCGATTACGTGGTGCTGGCGACGCCCCTCACACCGGAGACACGCGGCATGATCGCCGAACCCCAGCTTCGTATGATGAAGGCGACAGCGGTCCTCGTGAACGTCGCCCGTGGGCCGGTCGTGGTCGAAGCCGACCTCGTCCGCGCCTTGCGCGAAGGCTGGATCGCTGGCGCCGCGCTCGACGTCTTCGAGCACGAACCGCTTCCGCCCGAAAGCCCGCTCTGGGACCTCGAGAACGTGATCCTGACGCCGCACATCTCGGGCGGCACCGAGCGCTACAATCAGCGGGCCGTCGCCATCTTCACGGACAACATCCGCCGCTTTCTCGCCGGCGAGCCGCTGCGCAACGTGGTCGACCTGGAGCGGGGCTACTGAGTGGCCCACTGCTGCGCTACCTGAAGCTGATTCGAATTGAATCGAAATGAGAGAATTGGTATGCTTGTTCTAGCATTTCCGTGGCGCTCCGCGGGCGCCCGCGCGCGACACACGATGGGAGCCGCATGACCGTCGAATCCAACGCCGGCAGGATCCGGCCCGTCCGCATCGAAGACGAGATGCGGACCTCGTACCTCGACTACGCGATGAGCGTCATCGTCTCGCGCGCCCTGCCGGACGTGCGGGACGGCCTCAAGCCGGTGCAACGCCGGATCCTGTACGCGATGGCGGAGCTGGGGCTGCGGCCCAACTCCGCGTTCAAGAAGAGCGCGCGCATCGTCGGCGAGGTTCTCGGCAAGTATCACCCCCACGGCGACAGCCCTGTCTACGAAGCGATGGTGCGGATGGCGCAGGACTTCTCCATGCGCTATCCGCTCGTCGACGGACAGGGCAACTTCGGGAGCGTCGACAACGACCCGCCCGCCGCCATGCGCTACACAGAGGCGCGCCTGGCGCCTATCGCAGAGGAGCTGCTCGCCGACATCGACCGGAATACGGTCGATTTCACGCCCAATTTCGACGACAGCCTGCAGGAGCCGGTGGTCCTTCCCGCCAGGCTGCCCAACCTGCTGGTGAACGGCGCTGCGGGCATCGCCGTCGGGATGGCCACCAGCATCCCGCCCCACAACCTCGGCGAGATCTGCGACGCCATCTGCTTGCTCATCGAGAACCCGGAGACCACGACCGAAGAGCTCTGCAAGGTCGTCAAGGGACCCGATTTTCCGACCGGCGGGATCATTTACCGCATGCGGCGCGACACGACCGTCGACGCCGACGGTAACCGGAAGGAGATCAAGGTCGACGGCATCCGCGCCGCCTACGCCGACGGCCGCGGCCGCATCGTCATGAAGGCGCGGGCGCGCATCGAGGAATCGGCTCGGGGCGGCCGCGAACAGATCGTGGTCACGGAGCTGCCGTACCAGGTGAACAAGGCGGCCCTCGTCCAGCGCATCGCCGAGCTCGTGAAGGACCGGAAGATCGACGGCATCAGCGACCTCCGGGACGAATCGGACCGCCACGGCATGCGCATCGTCATCGAGCTCTCCCGCGGCGGGCAGGCGCGGCGCGTGCTCAATGCGCTGTACCGGTACACGGCGATGCAGTCGGCCTTCCCGGTCAACATGGTCGCCCTCGTCGACGGTCAGCCTCGGACGCTCGGGCTCAAGGAGGCGCTCCTCCACTACATCGACCACCGGCGCGTGGTCATCCGTCGCCGCACGGAATACGACCTGGAGAAGGCGCGGGAGCGTGAGCACATCCTCCAGGGTTACCTGATCGCGCTGAACGACCTCGACGCCGTCATCCAGACCATCCGCAAGGCGAAGTCGGCCGACGACGCCAAGACGAAGCTGATGGGGAAGCCGTGGGGCATGTCCGAGCGGCAGGCCCAGGCCGTGCTCGACATGCAACTGCGCCGGCTGGCCCAACTCGAGCGCCAGAAAATCGAAGACGAGTACAAGGAGATCATCCAGCAGATCAACTACCTGGAGGACCTCCTCGCGAACCCGAGAAAGATCGACTTCCTCATCGCCGAAGACGCGCAGGACATCAAGAAGAAGTACGGCGACGAGCGCCGCACCCTCATCGTGAGCGACGAAGCGGAGGAGGTCAGCGACGAAGACCTCATCGCTCATCAGGAGGTCGTCGTGACTCTCAGCGTGCGCGGCGCCATCAAGCGCCAGCCCCTGGAAACGTACCGGGTGCAGCGACGCGGGGGGCGTGGCGTCACCGGCATGGTCACGCGGGATGCCGACGCCGTGCATCGCCTCATCGTGTGCGACACCCACGACCACCTCCTGTACTTCACCGAGCGAGGACGGGTTTTCCACAGCAAGGCCTACGAAGTCCCCGACGCCAAGCGCACGGCTCGCGGCGTCGCTCTCGTGAACATCGTGGACTGCCCGCCCGGCGAATCGGTGACGGCGCTCGTCGCGGTCCACGACTACGACAAGGACTACATGGTCATGGCCACCGCCAAGGGCGAGGTCAAGAAGACGCCCTTGAGCGAGTTCAAGCAGGTCCGGCGTAACGGCCTCATCGCCATGGACCTCGAACCCGATGACCACTTGGTCAACGCGCGTCTCGCCACCGACGACGACGACATCGTGCTCGTCACGAGTGACGGGCAGGCGATCCGCTTCCCGGTGCGGGAACTGCGGGCCGCATCGCGTGCGAGCGGCGGCGTTCGCGGCATCAAGCTGAACCCGGGCGCTTCGGTCGTCGGGATGGACGTGGTGGTCCCGGGTCATCAGCTCTTCACGATCTCGGAGAAGGGGTTCGGCAAGCGGACACCGTTCGAGGACTACCCCCGTCACCACCGCGGCGGCGGAGGCGTCCGCACGTACAACATCACGCCGAAGACCGGGCCGCTGGTCGCCGCCAGGACCGTCAGCGCGGACCAGGAGCTGGTGCTGGTCTCCCGTGAGGGGATCATCCTCCGCACCCGAATGGACAGCATCCGTCAGACCGGGCGCGCGGCGCAGGGCGTGTCGGTCATGAACATCAGCGAAGGGGACGCCGTCGCCGCCATGGCCGTGGTTACCCTGGGCAACGGAGCGCCTACCGGCCGTGGCTCCGAGCCCGCCCCGTCCGAGGCACCACCACCGTCCGCCTCACGCGGGACGAAGCCGGCGAGCGCGAGGCCATCGAAGCGCGGAAGCGCCAGGGTGCCGACACGCTCGCCTTCGCGACGAACGCCGCGTACCACGTCGTGATGCCGACACGGAAGCGGCATTGCTTCCCTCGTATCCACCCCGTACGATGGCGACATGGCGCTGCAGATCGTCCCGTTCGAGCCATCGCACCTCCCGGCGGCCGCAGAGCTGCTCGCGGCCCGGCATCGACAGGACCGCATCCGCGAACCCCGGCTACCCGCCGCCTTCGAACACGCTGAGGCCGTCCTTCCCCAGATCGCTCACGCCCTCGAGACGCCGGGCGCCCGGGGCGTCGCCGCCCTGAGGGATGGCACGCCCGTCGGCTTCCTCGTCGCCGCGCCGCAACTGCTGCCCCAGACGCATGCCATGAGCCAGTACTTCCCCGTTCGCGGCGCGTTCGCCTGGTATCCGCATCACGCGGTGGCGCCCGGGGACGACGTCTACGGCGTCTATCGGGCCATGTACGCGCGCCTCGCCGAGTCGCTCGTGCGGTCGGGCGTATTCGCCCACTTCGTCGAGACGCCGGCGCGCGACAGCGAGACTCAAGAAGCGCTGTTCTCCCTCGGCTTCGGGCGCGACCTGTGCGCCGCTGTGCGCGAGGTGGACCGGCCGGTGGACGAAGGCGCCGATGTGGAGATCCACGTGGCGTCGGCCGAGGACATCGATGTCGTGATGACGCTGGTGGACGAGCTGACGCTGCATCACGCGCTCGCGCCCATCTTCTTCCCGGCGGTGCCCGAAGCGAAGCCGGCCCAGCGCGAGTTCCAGCAATCCATTCTCGCCGATCCCGGCAACGCGCACTTCGTGGCGTACCGCGGCGGGCGCGCATTGGGCATGCAGACGTTCCTCACGCGGGGCCTACTGAACCCAATGTGTGCCCCCGAAGCCTCCGTCTACTTGTTTCAGGGCATCGTGAGCAAGGACGCGCGCTTCGCGGGCGTCGGGAAGGCCCTCCTCGCTCGAACCATGGTTTGGGCGAGAGACCAGGGTTACCGGTACTGCGCCCTCCATTACGCGACCGCTAACCTCGAGGGCGCGGCGTTTTGGACCGCGCAGGGCTTCGATCCTCTGTCGTACCGTCTGTGCCGGCGTATCGACGAGCGCGCCGTATGGGCGACCGGATGAAGCAGCGGCCCGACGTGCGCATTCGCGAGGCCACGGAGGCGGACCTGCCCCGCGTCGTCGAACTGCTGCAACAGGAGTCCCTGGGCGACGAGCACCGAGAGGACCCCGGTCCTCCCCTGCCCGACGCCTATCGGCGCGCGTTCCGCGATATCGCCGCTGACCCCCGCCAGCGTCTCCTCGTCGCGGAGGTCGACGGAACGGTCGTAGGGACGTTCGTCTTCATCGTGATCCCGAACCTGTCGTACCGAGGACGTCCCGTCGCCCAGGTCGAGAACGTCGTGGTGGACGAGCCATGGCGCGGGCGTGGCATCGGGGAAGCGATGATCCGGTGGGCCATCGACGAAGCGACCCAAGCGGGCTGCTTCCGGGTGCAGCTCACGAGCAACAAAGCCCGTAAGGACGCCCACCGGTTCTACGAACGCCTCGGCTTCGTCGCCTCCCACGAGGGCTTCAAACGCTACCTGACCCCGCCCGACTGACCAGCTCGCCGCCTTCTGCTGACCTGGCGGTTTCCGCACGCCTGGCGGGGCGCTCAGCTTCGCGTGCTGCTATACTTGCTCGCGCTGCCGTTCAGGAGGGAACCCGATGACGCTCGCCGACGCGCCATGGGCTGCCGTAGCCCTGAGTTTCCGTGAGCAGTTCCGCGACTGGGTCATCATCGCTGTCGGGCTGACCTGGGCGGTGATGTTCCTGGTGATGACCGCCGTGTTGCTGGTCATCGGATTCGGCGCGAAGGCGATCGTGGGCTCCGTCCGCGGCATCTTGAACGATGACGTCAAGCCCATCCTCGACAACGTCAAGGGGACGACGGAGACGGTGCGCGGCACGACCGAGTTCATGAGCGAGAAGGCCGTGAACCCGGTGATCCGCATTTACGGCATCGTCTCCGCGCTCTGGAAAGCCGCCGGCGTCCTGTTGGGCCTGACCCGCCGGCGCTAAGTCAGGAGGCTCCATGGCCATGGCGGCAACTTCCGAGGTCGAACGCGAGACGAGCGCTGCGGCGCTCGACGAAGGATCCCAGGCGAGCGCGGAGCGCGCCCGCGAGCGACCGCGAGGGCTGAAGCGGGGGCTCGTGCTGGGCCTCGTGACCGGACTCATCGGGGGGACGCTGCTCGCGCCCCAGCCGGGCGAAGCGCTGCGCCGGCGCGCCCGTGAAGAGGCGGAGGAGCTGCTCGCGCATTCGGGAGCGCTCCCCGAACGACTCCGCCAGCGGCTCGCATCCCATGAGCGGACCACGGAAGCCGAGGCCGCGGCGTCGGGGCCAGCCGAGCGGCTGCGTTCGCTCGTCGCCGCCGTGCGCGACCGCGTTCGAGAGGCCATCGAGCAGGGGCGCCAGGCCTCTCGGGAGGCGCAGGAGCGACTCCGCGACGAATACCGCCGCATGATTCGTCGCGGGTGATCGATCCCCGGTCACTCCTCGAGCGCGAGGCTGTAGAGGATCGCGTCTCGTACGGGCTTGAGCTTTTCCGCCGAGAGGATCGCGATCCTGCGCCCCAGGAGCGCCTTGGGGATGGTCATGATGTCGTCGAGGTTGACCGCGCACTCGACCGGAACCCCATCGGCAGGTGTGAGGAACACTTCACGGGGGATGCGCGGACGGTCCGCGAGAGAGGGGCAACGGTGACGTTGAGTCGGACCCGGTAGGCGGCGTTCCTCGAGAGGAGAAGAACCGGTCTCCGGCCGATAGGCGCGGGAGATGCGCCCACCGGATCTCGCCCCGTCGCACCTACCAGACTTCCTCTGGTAGGACGGCCGAAGCCAGCGCGACCTGGATTTGGCCCGTTGCGCTCGGCTCCGGCATACGCCGATACGCCCGGCGGTACGCACGATCGGCGGCGGCCGCTTCGCGACTGCGCACGTACGCCCGGCATGCGTCCTCGACAATGTCTGTCCGTGATCGACGATCGCGCTTTGCCAGGGCGTCCAGCGACTCCAGTAGGTCCGCGTCGATTTCGATCCGGAGGGTACGTCTCTTCGTTCCTGAGGTTGTCGTCATCGCTCGTCCTGGCCGGGCGTTCGGATGGGCCGACGCTCCGAAGGTGGCGGAGAGGGTGGGATTCGAACCCACGAGGGATTGCTCCCTACGCGCTCTCCAGGCGCGCCTGATCGTCCACTCCAGCACCTCTCCGTTCGGGACCCGCGAGACAACGTTGGAGGCTGGATCCCCTTCGCGCGCCCAACCTCCAACCGCTAGCTTCGACTGGTGGCGGAGAGGGTGGGATTCGAACCCACGGTGGCCTTGCGGCCACACCGCTTTTCGAGAGCGGCACCATCAACCACTCGGACACCTCTCCGGCTTCAGATTACCCCAGAGCGCCCGGAGGCGACAAATGCCGTTGCCGTCCGCTCAGCTTCCGGCGCCGGCCGCCGAGGGCTCGCCGGCAGGCTCGACGACCCGTTCGGCGCGCACCACCAGCCGACGGTCGTACTGCCGCGTCGAGGCGTCGAACGTCCCCGTGCACGTGATGATGGTCACCGACTCCACCGGCGTCGGCCCGACGATGCGCTCGATGGGCGCGGAGCTCGCGTCGAACGCCTCTTTCGCGACGACGCGGTAGCGGTACGCCGTCCCGTCTTCCAATCGGACCTCGATGACGTCGTCCGTCTCGAGGTCACCGAGGTCCCAGAACACCGCGGGGCCGACGTTGTGATAGTCGACGTGCCCAGAGAAGACGACGTTGCCACCGAAGCCGGGCTTCGACGAGAAGTCGTACCAGGCGACGTTCCACGGGCCGTCGGGCGCCTGCATCACGCCGTCGGGGTCGACGCTCTTGACCTGCACGGGCGCGTCGACGCGGATCTTGGGGATCACGAGGCGCACGACCGGCGCGTCGCTCGGCGGTACGCCCGTAGGGGTCGGCGGCGGAGGTGGCGGCGCTTCCAGGAACTTCGCGGCGTTGAAGGCGGTTCCCGTGTCGGGCCCGCTCTTGCCGCCGACGTCGGAGACGCCGACGAGCTGCAACGTGAACAGCACCGCCGCCGCGACGAGGGCCGCGAACCCCGCGCCCATCATCGCCAGCGACAGCCGACTCCAGTTGCTTCCGCCGGCCATCAGGTCCTCCCGGTGCCCACGCAGTATATCGTCCGCCGACTCAGGGTTGCCGCACGCCCTTCACCACGATGCGCGTGTCGTAGTCGCGGGTCACGGGGTTGAAGGTGCCGCCACACGTGATGAGCGTCACCGTCTCGCGGCCGGGCTCCGCCGACAGGATCGTCGCCCAGTCGCCCGACGACGGGCTCACTCCCTGAACGGACTCGACAGCGTAGCGGACGACCTGCCCGTCCTCGCGCCGTACTTCGACGATGTCCCCGGGCTTCAGCGACGTCACCCGATAGAACACCGCCGGCCCGACGTTGACGTAGTCGACGTGTCCGGCGAAGACGGCGTTGCCGCCGCCACCGGGGTAGCCGCCCAGGCCCGGAAAGTTCGAGAAGTCGTACCAGGTGACGTCCCACGGCCCGTTGGGGTTCCCCATGACGCCGTTGGGCGGCACGGTGCGCATGGTGACCGGCGCGTCGACGCCGATGGCGGGGATGACGAGCCGGTGGCCGGTCTCGGCAGCGCGGCCCTCGTACGCGCCCGCCGGCCCGCCCCCGAAGCCCGCCCCTGTGGGCGCCGGTGTCGACGTCGGCGTGGGCGACGGGGTAGCGCTGGGCGAGGGCGTCGCCGTGGGCGTGGGGGCCGTAGCGTGCACTTCGGAGCCGCCGCGCCCCGAGAGGAGCACGCCTGCGACGACGCCGGCCGTCGTCAGCGCCGCCACCCCGACGACCGCAGCGACCGCCAGGCGCCGGTCGCGCCGTAGCCACATCGCGATTTGCATCACCACATCACGCATCGACCGCCCCGTCCGTCCCATGAAGGCCTTCCCCCCGCTGAAGGCCACCCTTCAGGGTGGCCGTCGCCCCATGGCCCGTCAGGCCACGTCATGGCCCGCCAGGCCACGCTGAAGCGTGGCCTTCATCCGGGGCCTTCATCCGGGGCCATCCTGCGCCTCCGTCCCGAACCGTCGCGGGATGGACGACGGGGCCTGTCCCTCCGAAGAAGGACAGGCCCCGTGTCGAACGTTGGCCCTATGGCCTCACGCTACCGGGAGACCTTCCGGACCGCCGCGCCGCCCAGCGTCAGCGCCAGCGCGCCGAGCGCCAGACCGGCGAGCGCGATCCAGGAGAAGCCACCGGCCGCGTTCTGGCTCAGGTAGCCGCCCGTACCGGTCACCGGCGGGGTGATCGGGCCGGTCGGCGTCGGCGAAGCCGGCGGCGCCGTCGGCGTGGCCAGGATGCAGTCCACGCGGATGGACGCCTCGGCGTCGCCCGCGCTCACCACCACCGTCACGCCCGCGGCGTTGCCCGAGAGCGGCGTGATGGTGCTGCTCGCCTGGCCGTCCGTGGTCGTGGCGTCGATCGGGCTCGCCGTGCCGAGCGCCACCACGTCGAACCGCACGGCAGTCCCGTCGACGACGTTGTTGCCGTCGGCGTCAGTCACCGTGGCGGTCACCGTGGCGCTGTTCACGCCGTTGCAGTCGATGGCCGCCGGGCTCGCCGTCAGCGTGACGGTCTCGGGCAGGCCGACGATGGTCTTCGTGACCGTTGCTGTCTCCGTCTCGCCGCCATCAGCCGTGTCATCGAACGTCGCGGTGACGTCGACCTCGCCCGTGTTGTCCTGGCCGCAGAGCACCGCGAAGGCGCCCGTGACATCGCTCGCCAGCGTCACGACACTGTCGCTGACGATGTCGGCGATGTCGCTGTCGCTGGTGTCCCACGACACCGGGATCATGGTGAGCTCGTTGCCGTCGCTGTCGGTCACCGTCGCCCACAGGAAGATCTTGTCGCCGTCCTCGTCGTTGTCCAGCCCGTCGGTGTAGTCAGCGCTGGCGCAACCTTCGTTCTCGACCGAGGCGACTTCCTTCACCTCGTTGATCGTGATCTCATCCGGGTTGCCAACGATGTTGATCTGGACGGAAACGACCACGTTGTCGTCCGCCTGGGACACGTTCACGGTCGCTGTGTCGCCAGGCACACCCGGTGCGCCGGCGCCCGCGGAAATGATCCACGCCACGATGACGCCGTCTTCGGCTCCATCAGCTCCGGCGACACAGTCGTCGTCCTCAACGCTGGCACTGTCGGCGTCACAGACGTAGTCTCCGGCCGGCGGGGCAGGAGCTGCTGCCGCGCCACTCGTGGCACCCAAGGACGTGGGCGCATCCACCGTCACGGTGCCTTCGTCATCGACGAAGATGAACAGCAGCAGATCTTTGCCGCCGTCGTCCTCGACCTGGTTGCCGTCCAGGTCGTCGACATCCGCGAAGTCCGACGCCTCGAGGGTGCCGTCGCCATCGCCCAAGCAGTCGTCAATGTCATTTGTGGCCGTGGTGTCTAGGTCAGCGAGCTCGCCTTCGATGAGACCATCGTTAGGATTTACCCCTGTGCATGAAGCCAGCAAACCCGGGCTGACGGCCACCAGCCCGGTGACGCCCGCGTTGGCCGTGCTCGGTGCGCCGAGCGTGCCGAAGGCGATGGCGCCGATGGCCAGGACTACGGCTCCTACGATGAACTTCTTCAAGTTCTGTTCCTCCTTCTTCTTGGAACCCCGGGCCCCTCGACCCGGACGAACCTTCGCAGGCGGTTCCGGGCTCCGGGCTCCGGGTTCTTCCGTTCGTGCGGGGTAGGCCGCTTCCCGCGGCTTCGCCGCACCGCCCTTCCCGTCCGAGGAAGGGCATTCCTTGCGGGAATCGATACGTTCCTTCTTCGCTCCTGTGCCGGCCCGCGCGGCGGACCCGCATCCGCCCTTCGGCGGAGGATCTGCGTCGCCCTCGGCCGAGTTCCTCGACGACGCCGAAGGCCCGTCGCCCCGTCCACGGGGCGCCTGCCGCGCTCCGGCTGGGCCTCACCTCCTTTCGTCCCTCGTCCGGCCGCCTCCCGCGGCGCGAACGCCAGCCGCCCGCCTCTGTGGCGGGTCACCGTCCGTTACAACGCACGGGACGCGCAAAAGGTTAACGCCCTGGGGGAACGCCTCACGGCGGGCCCGGCGGGCCGCCGGGGATGCACAGCAGCGCGAACGCCTTCTCCAGACGCTCCGGACGCGGGCTGGGACAGCTCGACTCGTCGATGCCGACGTTCGTCTCCATCGCCGCGTACAGCGTGTACGTGAGGCCGTCGGATTCGTACCAGTAGCCGTTGTTCACCGGATCGCCGAGCACGTCGACCGGGATGGGGTCGAGGTACGGCCGGAGCTTGCATCCGGCGTCGGCGTCCTCGTACACGCAGAGGGTCTGCACGCCCGGCGTGCTGTAGGGGAACGCCCCGTGGTCGCGGTAGTAGGCCTCGAGCGCCAGCTTCACGGCGAACAGGTCGAGCCGGCGGCGGTGGTCGCGAATGAGCGCGCCGGGGTCGGGCGTCGCCGTGGGGGTGACGGTGGGCGCTTCGGTGGGCTCGAGAGCCGCGGCGAGCTGCGCCGACAGGTTATCGTCGGGCTCGAGGGCGATGGCGAGGGAGAGTGCCAGCACCGCGCCCGCCAGCACCGAGATGGGCAGGACGTACCAGGGGTCGCTCAGCCGCTCACGCCAGGTCATGTCGCCGTTCGCTGCGCTCCTCGTCGCCCGCCCAGTGTGGGGGTTCGGTGCGACCGCGGCCATCGGGGAAGTCCCGCGGGTCCGCCGAAATGATAACGGAAACGGCCGAACGATATGTCAAGCGTCGATGCGCAGGATGAACGATGGGGCCCGACGCGCGTCGCCTTCGGATGAAGGCCACGCTTCAGCGTGGCCTGGCGGGCCATGGGACAACGGACGGGGCACCGGTATCACGAATGAAGGCCACGCTTCAGCGTGGCCTGACGGGCCATGCGGCCGCTTCCGGGACGTCGGCCACCCTGAAGGGTGGCCTTCACATTTGTGGCCTTCATATTTCTGGCCTTCATGTTTGTGGCCTTCACATTTGCGGCGTTCATCGTTCGGGGGCGTCGCTTTCGAATGAAGGCCACGCTTTAGCGTGGCCTGGCGCTCCATGGGACAACGCACGGGGCGACGGCCACCCTGAAGGGTGGCCTTCATATTCCTGGCGCGTGGCACTTCGGATCGGCCCGTGGTAGACGATGATCAGGGTGGAAGCCGCCCGCGCTGGCTTCCACGGATCGCGTTGGGTTGCACGGAAGGCCGTCCATGAACCGCATCGCTCATCCCACAGCCGCCTGGAGACGCACGGCGCTCGCCGTCGCCGCGCTGGTCGTCGCGTTCGTGACGTCGTCGGCGCTCGCTCCGCCCGACCCGGCGCATCGGCTGGTCGCCGCCCGCGCGACGGTCGACATCGGCGGTGAGCCCGCGGTCGTCACGCTGCTCCTCGACGTCGCCCCCGGCGACGACGTCGCGTCGGTGGTCCGGGCCGCGTTGCCCGCCGACGCCCGGCCGGTGGACGGCCAGACGACCATCGAGCTGCCCTTCAGCATGACTGGCGTCGTCTGGGACGCGATGCCGGTCGTGGTGAACTACAACGACGCCCGCGCGGCCGACACCGGCGCCGGCGGCCGCGCCGCCCGCCTCGAGGCGCTGCGCAACGCCATGAACACGTGGAACGCCGTTCCGACGTCGTTCTTCGAGTTCGCGTACGGGTCGACCACCACCCGCTGTCCCTCCCTGACCGGCGTCTGCTCCGGACCGAAGCGATTCGACGGACAGAACGACGTCGGGTGGGCCGACCTGTCGGAGCGCCGCGTGCTCGCGAGCACGACCTCCGGCCTGCGCCGCGACGAATTCGACATGATCATCAACCGCCGCGCGGGCCGCTGGTACGCCGGCCCCCTGGACCGCGCGCCCATCGGCGGGTGGTACGACCTCGAGACCGTGCTCCTGCACGAACTGGGTCACGCCCTCGGGCTCGACCACTCGGCGACCACTGACTCGGTGATGTACGCCGGCTATCTCGGCGTTCGCCGGTCCCTGACCCTCGACGACGTGTTCGGTATCACCATCCTCTACCCGCGGCCCGAGCCGGTCGCGCCGCCTCCGCCGTCGCCCACGCAGCCCGCGCCCACGCCCTCGGCGTCCGCGCCGTCGGGCGTTCCCGCGACGCCGGCGCAGCTCGTGGCGAAGGCGAGCGGCCCCGGCAGCGTGCGTCTGTCGTGGGAGGACCGCTCGGACAACGAGACCGAGTTCCGCATCGAGCGCAGCGCGAACGGCGGCCCCTTCACACAGGTCATGCGCACCGGGCCCAACGTCACGAGCTGCGCGGCGAGCGGCGTGCGCGCGGGGACGTACACCTACCGCGTGTCGGCCTGCAACGCCAGCGGGTGCTCGGGCAGCGTGAGCGCGTCGGTGGTCGTGAAGTGACGTGAGGGCGCGCCGGAGGGTGCGCGCGCTACCGGCGGGACGCCGTCTCCGCCGGGGGCTCCTCATAGATACGCTCCGCCCGCACGACGAGCCGCTTGTCGTACTGACGGGTGGCGACGTCGAACGTCCCCGTGCACGTGATCAACGTGACCGACTCCACCGACGTCTGACCGATGATGCGGTCGACGGGCGCGTCGTCGGCGTCGAAGGCGCCCTTGCCGGTGACCTTGTAGCGGTAGGTCGTACCGTCCTCGAGCCGCACCTCCACGAGGTCGTTGGGCTCGAGCTTCCCGAGGTTCCAGAAGACCGCGGGCCCCACGCCGCGGAAGTCGACGTGCCCGGAGAACACCGCGTTGCCTCCGAAGCCGGGATGCGCGGTGAAGTCGTACCACGCCACGTCGTAGGCGTTGTCGGGCACCTCCATCACGCCGTCGGGTCCGATGCCCTTGACCACGATCTTGGCGTCGACGCCGATCTTCGGGATGAGGATCCGGGCGATGGGCGCCGAGCTGGGCGGCGTGCCCGTCGGGGTAGGCAGGGGCGGAGGCGTGCCCTCGTTGAGGATGGCGGAGACGTTGAACGCGGTGCCCGTCTCCGGCGTGCTGAAGACCAGCGTATCGAAGTGGCCGGCGAGCTGGAAGAAGAACAGGATGATCGCGGCGGTCAGGCAGGCCACGCCCACACCGAGGGTCACCAAAGGACCTGGCGTCCAGCTCGAGGGCCGGGGCGCGGGCTGGATGGCGGGCGCGTCGTTCATCATCAGTACAAACGCTGCGTGATCGAGAACGCTACGGGCGCGCGGCGCGCGCGGTTCTATGGTAGATCATCGTCCGCGCGCCGTCGCGCCTCCAGCGGGCGTCGCCGGACACACGCAGGGGTCCCGCCACACCGGGACCCCTGCGAAGACGTACGCCCTTGCGTGCTACACACGCGAGCGCTGCTTCCATCGGAAGGCGAACGCCGAAGCCACAATCGCTAGAGCGACGACGGCCGCGAGCGGCGCCAGGAAACCCACCGACGTCACGAAGCGTCCGCTGCCTTGCCCTGAGGCGGGCGTCGAGGCTTCACGGGCGCCACCCGGCGCAGCGCCGGCTCCGCCCTCCGTTGTCCCGCCTCCTGACGGAGACCCGGGAGCCGCGGAGACGCCGCCCGTCCGCGAGAGGTCCGGAGTAGGAATCGGCGTCGGCAGTTCCACCGTCGACGCGGGGCCGCCTGCGCCGCAGACGATTTCCCCATCCGTCACTTTGGTGTCGAAATACACCGCATTTTCATCGAAGAAGAACGTTCCGGCCGCGGGGTCCGCCTCTCGACTAATGAACCGGATTGGAGCCCGGCCATCCTTGAGACATTGAACAGTAATCACTTCGACCGTGCCCAGTTCGGTGGACTCCTGAAACGCACACCCGGTCTGGATGTACGGGGGAAGCGAAGGGTTGCCCCAGGTCGCCTCGGTGTCGCAATTGGCGATGCCCCCGGGCGAGATGTCGAGCACCTCGACCATCTCAGGGTCGTACACCAGATACGTCTGGTAGCCGGCCCACATGCCGCTAATGCTCACGAGCTCAATGGTGACCTGGAAGGGTGTGCGCAACGGCTGGGATCCTGACGGGGCGTTCAGGCGCACCTCCGCCGTCCCGGCAGGCTGCGCCGCCGCGCTACCGGCCATCGCGATGGTTAGCCCCAGCGCAGCGGCAAAGGCCAACGACATCCGTCCTCTCACTCCCCGCAACGTTCTGGCGATCATCGTTCTCCTCCACACCGGCCCCCTTTGTCCCAGAAGGGGCGAGCGACGGATGTGTATCGCGCCGCTCGCCCCGACAGGGTCGTCTACTTCCGTTCTCAGGCCCTCTTCCTAGCCCGAGCGTATACGGCGCCACCGAGCCCAGCGAGACCGATCACGGCCGGCAGGAGCCACACGAGCATCGTGCTCGTCTCGCTCGCGGTTCCGTACCCGGACCGCGGCAGCGGCGCGCGTGGTGCAGGGCCTCGACCGCCGGCGCCGGCAGCGCCCACCGGCGTGCGGGTTGGCGTGCCCGCCACCGGGCTTACCTGGCTCACGGCCGTTCGGGTGGGCGTCGGCGTTCCTACCACCGTTGGCGTCCTGGTCGGCGTGTGCGTCGGCGTCCGCGTCGGCGTCAGTGTCCGCGTCGGCGTGTGCGTCGGTGTGTTCGTCGGTGTGTTCGTCGGGCAGATGCCGTTCGGACACGGGGTCGGCGTCACCGTCGGTGTCGGCGTCCGTGACGGTGTCGGCGTGGATGTCGGCGTCCGCGTGAACGTCGGCGTCGGCGTCGGCGTCGGCGTGAACGTCGGCGTCGGCGTCGGCGTTGCCCCGCCAGCACCGCACGTCACCGTCGCATCCACCAGCGTCGTCGGGATGTTCACAGCGTTCTCGTCGAAGATCGTCGTCCCAGCGACCGGGTCTTCACTCACCCCCACCAGATGCAGCGGCACCACACCATCCGCCTTGCACTGGAACGTGATGATGTCCATGTCCCCCGTCGCCGTCGACGTCTGGAACGCGCATCCACCGTTCAGGTCCGGCGGCTCGTCGTTCAAGAACCAGAACGATGCCGGCTGGCACACACCACCCGACGCCATGCTCACCACCGTGAGCTTCGCCGGGTCGTACCGCAACTTCATGTTCCATCCAGCCCAATAGGGTTGGGACGTCCCCGGCGTGAACGCGTCCAGCCGAGTCCTCACCTCGAAGTTCGCGTTCAACGGGGCTCCCGCCGGCGCTACCACCTTCACCGTGGCCGACGCCAGCGTCTGGGCCAGCGCCGGACCCCCGCCACCAGCCCAGCGGGACGTCGCCACCACGGAACCCCCGAGGGCCAGACACACCATCACGAACAGGACAACCTGTCTTTGAAACCACATCTTCACTGCGTCTCTTCCTCCTGCCTCGACTGCTTCACGTTCAACTGCGCCTTCGTCCCCGCATCGCTACGGATGCGCTGAACGCCACAGTTCCCACGACACCCAACAGCGCCCACAGAGGCCCGACCGTGCGGGACTCCGACGCTCCGTCACCCGCTCGCGGTAGCGGCCCGCGCAGTCCGGGACCGGCTCCGCCTGTCGGCGGCGGAGTCGGCGTCCCGGCGACAGGACTCACCTGCGAAACCGGCGTACTCGTCGCCGTCGCAGTGGCCGTTGTGCGCGGCGTCGCGGTCTTCGTCGGCGTGGCGGTCCGCACCGTGGGCGTCGCCGTGGGCGTCCCCGTGCGCGTCGCTGTGGCCGTCGGCGTGTTCGTTGCCACGCTCGTCGCTGTATGAGTTGGGGTACCCGTCTGCACCGGCGTCGCGGTATGCGTCGCTTCCGGCGTGGCCGTCTCCGTCTCCACCGGCGTCGCAGTCGACGTAACCGTGGGCGTTTCGGTTGCCGGAGTCGTCGGCATCGGGCTCGGGGTGTCGGTCGCCATCGGCGTGTGCGTTGGTGTCACAGTCGGCGACGGAGTGAACGTCGGCGTCCGGGTCGGCGTGAACGTCGGCGTTGCCGCGGGCGACGGCGTGAACGTCGGCGTGGGCGACGGCGTTGCCCCGCCAGCACCGCACGTCACCGTCGCATCCACCAGCGTCGTCGGGATGTTCACAGCGTTCTCGTCGAAGAT
>FWPU01001545.1_pt1 | contig 68468 bp, 72 predicted proteins | sample 2228361 | NCBI WGS metagenome assembly FWPU01 (sample SAMEA103939777, study PRJEB20133) | metagenome
CCCCCCGCTCGTTTTCGGCTAGTTTACCCTTTCCCCACCTCTTTTCCTGTTAGAACCGCATCAGAAAGAATCAGCCCTGATTCCAACCTGCTTTGAGCAGTGTTCTTCCCCATAAAGGGTGATTATAGCGTAGGCAGGGGAAAGTCAAAATGCACTTTGAGGCTCGGAACGGGCAAGCGACCCAGCCTCTTCTGGCTGGGTCGCTTGCGAAGGAGGAAAGCACCTCTCCCCTGCCAGCACATGAGCAAGGGAGCGGGGGGAATAGGCTAACTGCCCTGTGCCTCTTGCATCAGCGCAGCCCGCTCAGCCAGCGTGAGCGGGCGCTCGGCCTGTTGGCGGAAGGCCTGCACATCCACGCGGCGCAGCAGGATAAGGGCTATGCCGATGAACAACGCCTCAAGGGCGAATACTACGGCGTAGCCGGTCACAGCATCGCCTAGCGCCCAAGTGATGGCATCGCGCAGCGCCCCGCTGAGCACCTGTCCGATCAGGCGGGAGAGGGCATTCGCCACGCCCCACGCACCGATGAACAGGCCCACCTTCTCCGCAGTGGTCATATCCAGCATCAGTGAGAGGTTGGAGACAGTCGCGAAGCCCGTCCCCAGCCCCAGCAGCACCACGCCGCCATAGAACACCAACGCTGTCCTCAGCGGCCCACCCGCAGCGATGAGCACGAAGCCCGCCAGCGCCATCCAATTGCCGATCTTGACCACCGTCCGCTTGCTCGTGCGCATCTGCAGAGCGTTCGCCAGCGCCAACGTGATCAGCACCATGGTGCCCCAAATGGCCGTGATGCGCGTCGTCTGTGCGGGCGTAAGGTCAAGGGCCTCACCGGCATAAGGCTCAAGCAGCACGTCCTGCCCTAAGATGGCCGCCAGCAGCAGCAACAGATACCAGAAAAAGAGCCGCGCCTGCCGATTGGCTACCACGGCGCGCATCATCTCACCCCACGTGTAGCGCTCCTCAGCGACAGCTCTGACGACATGCCGCCCCTCTAGGCGGATCAGCCCCGCCAACCCCAGCACAAGCGCGGCGCCTCCGGCCACGTAGAAGGCGCGGAACAGCGCGGCGGGCGTGTAGGGGTCTACCATGCGCCCGATGGCGATAGCCGTGGCGATGATGCCCACGATCATGATGATAAACATGGTGGCGATAGTGCGGCTACGCCCCTGCGGGTCCAGCTCCGAGGCCAGCGAGAGGTACGAGACCGCCGCAAAGTTGTAGCCCATGCCCCACATGCCAAACGCCAGCAGGCTCAGCAGCCCACCGATCGCCCCTCCCTCGGCCAGCGCAAAGGCCGCCATCGGGGCTAATACCGCTCCGCCGACGCAGAGCAACAGGCCCAGCAGGATGTAGGGCGTGCGCCGCCAGCCGAGGACGGGATGCCGATCTGAGTACGAGCCGATGATCATCTGCACCGGCGAGAACAGGTACGGCAACGAGACAAAGATCGCTACCAGCGTCGCCGAGATGGCTAGTTCCTTGATCATCACGCGGTTGAGCGTGCTGTTGATGGGCACCAGCGTGATCGCCACCGCCACGTGGATCAATCCCAACTGCGCTCGCTTAAGCCACATGGGTTTCCCTTTTCCGGGCAGAAAGGCTATTGGCCCGCTGAAGAAGAGGCCGGTTGTTCGCTACGCACCGGCTCGGACTTCGGCCCGCTGGCCAGCAGAAAACCGCCGTACATGAGCACCGCTGCCAGCAGCTCACCCACATACAGATAGGCACCAATGCCCAGCCGCGTCAACGAGCTGGCAAATCCGATAGAAAGCGCACCGGCAGCAATGAGCACGTTGCCCAGCACGCGGTTAGGCAGCACGCGCTTGCGCCAGAAGAGATACGCTGAGTAGATCGCCCCGCCTACCAGCGTCAACAGGCCGTAGATGTTGAAGAACGGCGTCGTCATGCGCACCGGCGCCCCGCGCGGCATGATCTCGCGGTACTGCTCGCTGATCGCCACCCCCTTCACGTAGTGGCTAGCGTCCAGCGGCGTGGTGACCATCAGATAGGCTGCCACCAGACTGCCCACCACGAGCAAGGCTGTCACAGCGTGTACCCAGCGTTTCTTTACCAGCAGGTTGAGCGTGCCGTGCCCCAGCCAAGCGGCATTCAGCGCTGCGCCGAACAGATACCAGATGGCGAAAACCACCGGACTCCACGCCAGCGCCAGATACGCCTCGGCGAAGCTGCCGGAGCCGAACATCGCCAAGCCGATGCCCCAGAAGAGAAAGGCCGGGTTACGCCGCACTACGTAGCGCTGGAGCACCGAGAGGGTGAAGATGAGCATAATCAGGGTAGACACAAACGGCAGATAGTTGTTGATAGACATAGCGTCATCCTCCCTAAAAGCTATTGGACGTGAGGTCAGCGCCAGGGGATGAGGCCAGCAAGCACCCCTGCTGCAAAGACGATGAGACTCACCATCACCACGCCTAGAACGATCAGTATCAGCGGCACGATGCGGTCATAGAAGATGGATTGTTCCGGCATACGGGGGGATTTGAGTTCCCTTCTGGGTTTATGGGGTTTGCCCATCATCATCCCTCTTGAGCCATGTGGATCGGCAGCTCTAGCCTGCTACAGCGAATCTACAAGATTCGCCCATCTTTACTGAGAAACGCTGATATTTTATAGTAGGTTTTTCACATACCGTCAAGCGTCAAATGCAGCATTTGCACCCCATTTCTCGCCTTGGGAATGGGGTGAAAGACCCATTTTGACGCCAAAAAGGGGAAGCACAAGAAGGCCTGATCAGCGGAGGGCGGTGTCCTCAGAAGAAGGGGGCGTTTGTTGCGCCTGCCAGGCCGCCTCATCCACCAGCGCCCCGCCGGAGATGTCGCAGCTCGTCAGCCGGTAGCGCGCGTCAAAGATGAAAGTGGCTTCGGCACGTTGATAGGTGCGCGGCCCGACAACCGTCTTGTGTGACGTGTAGCCACCTGCATCATCAGGGACGAGCTCGTAGCGAGGGTCAAGCCGTAGCCGCACCACCTCCCCGCCACGCTCCAGCCTCACGTAGAGGTAGATGCCCCGATCGGCCAGCCCCCTACCCCCAGCACTCCCTGCGAGGAGCTGCTTCAATCTATCCCAAAAGCCCATGCTGCAACCTGCGCTGCTTAAGAGAGACCATACGCCACCTTAAGCGTAGATCAAAAACCCCCAGCTGGCTAGTGTCTCTCTCTGCCACCTATCGGGGTATCTTGTTACACTTTTGTAAGCATTTTGTTGCACAAGGAAGATTATGCTGGAAGGATAGGTCTTTTCCTCTTGGTTTCAAAATCTGTTGAAAAGGCTGGTTGCAGGGCGATATAATTAGACTACGCACCTATGCAAAAAGAACGTCTTGAACTGATCCTTCACCTTAACCTTTAACTTAACCAATGCCATCTCCCGAACAGATCGTCATAAGTGTGCTTTTCCTGCTCGGCATGTTCCTCTTGTGGGATATCCCCACACCAAAACGCCACAATAAAGGCAAGGATCACAAACTACCCCCAAATGAGTATCCCGCAGTATCTGTCATCATTCCGGCCCGTAACGAGGCGAAGCGAATAGGCCCTTTGCTGGACTCATTAAAGCGACAAACCTATCCCCGTTATGAGGTCATCGTTGCAGATGACGCTTCAGAGGACGAGACAGCTAACCTCGCCCGAGAGGCCGGGGTCAAGGTCATCACCGTTAAAGAGGTCCCCGCCGGATGGAGTGGGAAAAATTGGGCATGTTGGCAAGGCGCTCAGCACAGCAACGGGGAGGTGTTGGTCTTTCTGGACGCTGATGTTTGGCTTGAAGCAGAGGGATTAGAGAACCTTGTGCATGCTTATCAGCATCAGGGAGGTTTACTGACCGTTCAGCCCTATCACGTAGTGCAGAACCTCCATGAGCAGCTTTCCGCCCCCTTCAACATTGTGCTGATGGCCGCCCTCAATGCCTTCACGCCGCTTGGGAATCGCCTCAAACCAAGTGGGGGGTTCGGCCCTTGCCTCATTTGCTATCGCAGCGACTATGAGCGGATAGGCGGGCATGCTGCGGTCAAGACAAAGGTCCTGGAAGACCTCGCTCTAGCGCAACGCTTCACACAAGTGGGCCTTCCGGTACGCTGTTATGGCGGGGCCGGCACCATCTACTTCCGCATGTATCCGGGGGGTCTAGGCGAACTCATAGAAGGCTGGAGCAAGGGATTCGCCATAGGAGCAGGATCGGTGCGCCCCTTATTTGCCTTCTTGACAGGGGCATGGATTTACGGCTGTTTCGGCGCCTTCATCAACCTGGCACGCTCCATATCCCACTTTGATCTCGCGACAACGGGATTTTGGCTTCTGCTGTACGGTCTGTACGCCGGACAGATCCACTGGATGTTGCGGCGTATTGGGCGCTTCCGGTGGTGGACTTCCATGCTCTACCCCATACCTTTCATCTTCTTCACCATCGTCATGATCTACTCGCTGATTATCACCTATATCAGGAAGCAGGTTACATGGAAAGGCCGCACTATACGTGTAGGAGGGGATCGTGATCCCTCTCGTTGACTTACCCGGGCCTCTGTTGATCATCGCCAATGCCCTCGCATGGCCAATCATACAAGTGGGCTGTGGATACATAAGCCATCGTCTCTCTTACGAGACGCTCAACTGCCTCTCGCGAATCCTCAGAACCCGTTCTTGGGAGCTGGAGGGCACCCTATATCAGCGTCTCTTTCGCGTCAAGAAGTGGAAATCGCTCCTGCCTTCGGGCGGGACGATTTTCCCCGGCGGTTTTTCACTCAAACGGGTGGAGTCCCTCGATCGCGCTTATCTGAAGAGATGGGTTATTGAGTCTTACCGCGCGGAAGTCGCCCACTGGACGGCCCTCTTTCCCGTAGTGTTGTTTCTCCTTTGGAACCCGCCACTAGGTTGGGCGATCAACGTCCTTTATGCCCTGATCGTCAACGTGCCTTGCATCATCGTTCAGCGTTACAACCGTCCCCGCCTGTTGAACATCGTGGAACGAGAGCATGTCCCGTCCCAAGCGCATTACTTTACTATTTCCCCTGGGTAAAGAAAGTTGAGACATCATGAACAAAGATCTCCCCCGTCAGATCGTCAATTTCGTTGCTGTGGTAGCTACGCTCGTAATCAACGGCTTGGCCAACGCCCTGCCACTGAACGGCCAAACAACCGGCGAAATATCCGACCGCTTTGAGGTCTATTTTGTGCCGGCGGGTTATGTTTTCTCCATCTGGGGCGTGATCTACGTGGGGCTATTGGCCTTTGCCATCTATCAGCTACTGCCCGCACAGCGCAAGAATCCACGCCTTCAGCGCATAGGTTATCTACCGGCACTTGGCGGCTTGGCCAATAGCCTCTGGATTTTCCTCTGGCACTACGAGCGCTTCCCGCTCACGCTACTGGCCATGCTGGGGCTTCTCGCTGTGCGCATAACGACATACCTCCTCCTTGGTATCGGCCATACCCGCTTTAGCACTGCCGAGAGCTGGTGCCTTGCTGTTCCTACCAGCATCTACCTGGGATGGATCACCGTTGCAACCATTGCAAACATAACCGCCGTGCTGGCATACCTCAATTGGGACGGCTGGGGCATCCCTCCTGAGATATGGGCTGTGATCATGCTGATCGCCGGCCTCGCCATCGCTTCGGCGGTCAGCATCACTCGTGGGGATATCGCCTACATGTTGGTCATTGTGTGGGCGTTTGCAGGGATTGCGGTTAAACACGCAAACATTCCTCTGGTAACGTCCAGTGCATGGACAGCGGCAGCGGGCGCAGCCATAATGCTGATTGTAGGAGCGTTGCTCCACCGCCAGCATAAAACGATCGCCGTACTGGGCAGCTGAAGCAGATGCGCCTGTGGAGCCTACATCCCCGTTACCTTGACGCCAAAGGGCTGGTCGCGCTCTGGCGCGAAGGTCTGTTGGCGCGTTATGTTCTGCAGGGCAGCACGCGGGGATATAGAAACCACCCTCAGCTAGAGCGCTTCAAAGCACAAGCCGAGCCTGTGGCTGTTCTAGATAGCTACCTGCTGACGGTATACGAGGAAGGACTGGCAAGAGGATACCGCTTTGATCGCTCCAAGATCGGGCCTTATTTCTCAGAGGCTAAGATCGCGGTGACAACGGGGCAACTGCGCTATGAGCTCACCCACCTCCTTCATAAACTCCAACGCCGCGATGAAGGGCGCTATCAAGCTCTACTCTCTATCGTAGGTCTTCCAGAACCGCACCCCCTTTTCTATATCGTGGAAGGGGGGATAGCCCCCTGGGAAAAAATCAAGTAGGAGCCACGTGGCTCTAAGGCAGCCAAATATGGCTGTAGTCGCCCAAGTTCATCTTTAGCGCGCGTGGCTTGCCGTTGTCCTGTTCAATCGTAGCGTGACGCCCAATCAGGCTGTCCTGAATGCGCGTGGAAACGCCAAGAATGCGCGCATGCTCCAGCACGATGCAGCGCTCCAGTTCGCTGTTTTCTATCACCACATCGTGGTAGATGCTGGTGAAAGGGCCGATGAAGCTGTTGACGATGCGCGTGTTCCGACCAATGATGGTGGGGCCACGCAGCACGCTGTTGACGATCTCCGCACCCTCCTCCACCGTCACACGGGAGTCCAGCAGCGAGGCAGCATCCACTTTGCCCGCCACATAAGGCGTCAGCTCCTCTAGCACGTGGGCGTTGGCCTCCAGCATGTCGGTGGGCTTGCCAGTGTCAATCCACCAGCCTTTGTGTACGTAAGGGAACACCCGATAGCCATTGCTCACCAGCCACTGGATGGCGTCTGTGATCTCCAGTTCGCCACGCCATGAGGGTTTGATGGCCTCCACCGCTTTGAAGATGTTGTGGTCAAACATGTAAATCCCCACCAGCGCCAGGTTGGAGGGTGGATCAGCCGGTTTCTCTATGAGGCGTTTGATCTGCCCGTTGCCATCCAGTTCCGCCACGCCGAAGTGCTGGGGATCGGGCACCTCTTTCAGCACGATCTGGCTGTTCCAGTCGCTAGAGGCAAACTGCTCAATGAGCGGGCTGATGCCTCCTTGGATCACGTTGTCGCCGAGGAACATCACAAAACGCTCATCGCCCAAAAAACCGCGTGAGATCTTGACGGCGTGCGCCAATCCCAGCGGTGCCTCCTGCTGGATGTAGGTCACTTGCACCCCCCAGCGCGAGCCATCGCCCACCGCCTCGCGGATTTCGGGGCCGGTATCGCCGATAACGATGCCGATCTCCGTGATGCCGGCATCGCGAATCATCTCAATCACGCGGAAGAGCACCGGCTTGTTGGCCACTGGGATGAGCTGCTTGGCCCGCGTGTAGGTGAGCGGGTACAAGCGTGTGCCTTTCCCACCGGAGAGGATCAACCCCTTCAACGCAGCAAACCTCCGTGTTGGTGTGAGTGGATTACCCTTCCTCCGCCTGCTCCGTTTCTGCACTTTCGGCGCGGCGCCCCACCGGTTTGGTCTCCATGACGGATGACGGCGGCGTGGGCTCGCCAGTTTCCTCTGCTTCGCGTTCCTGCGCTTCAAGTGCCGCCACAACCTGCGCTACCTGCTCCGCAGAGAACGCCATCGCCGGTTTGCTCTCCACCTGTGGCTCAGAGGCAGGGGCCAGTTCGCCGCCCAGTGGCGCCTCGGTGATGCGGACAGCCTCCTCCGTCTCCTCCCACCGATCCGGATGGCGTGGCAGTCTGGAGAGGTCTTCGCCGTCCATCGCCCGCCGGATGAGAGCTGCCGCCCGCACACCCCGCCAGCGCAACATCGCCGCGCCGATCTCTGGGTTGGCATGGGCCGGAGCCGCTCCCACATAGCCCGGCCAATCCTTCATCTGATACAGGTCACGCCACTCCAGCGTGCGCAACGTGCGATATGAGGGGTCTACCAGATCGGGGCGCAGATGGAGCATCATGGAGGTCTCAAACATGGAGGCATGGATGCTCCCCTTTAGCACCACCTCCTCATGGGCTGTGAGCGGCCTCCCCAGCAGTGTTGCCAAGCCCGGCGTCACGCCGCTCTCAGCGCCAGCCATCACGTAGCCCACCGGTTCATACATGATCAGGCCAGCATGCCTGGCGCGCATCTCCGCGCAGACTTCCTCCAGAGCAACGCTCTGCCCCGCCCCACCGTGAAACCCTACAGGGAAGATGTAACGGAAGCCAAAGCGCACCATATGACTTGCTACCTCAGCAACGATGCGCTTGAGCGTTTCGCTGCTGATCCACACGCTGCCCGCCTCGGCGAAGAGCTCCGGACGGCGCAGATCAACCGGATCGGTGCCGTAGGGAATGGTCGGCAACAGCAGGGCATGCAACTGGGGATCGTGCTCCAGCAGCCACGCAGCAGCGGCCAATGTCAGCGCGTCCACCGCGAAGGTATCGGTTCCAAGTGGCAGATGGTCGCCGTGCTCCTCCACCATCCCCACCGGTAACAACACCACTGTGCGCTGACGGTCCAGCGCCCGCAGGGCCTTCAGTGTGAGATGGTCCAGGCGGTGCAGGCGTGCATGAGTTATGGTGCGCTTCACTTGTCTCCTCCTCAACTCCTCTACTTCCCCCTCACTCGCGATAGTACCCACCCATCTGAATATCCACCGGTGCGTCCATCAGCAGGGCGCCGACAATGCGCACATTGATGCGTTGCAGCAGATCGCGCGCCTGCTCGGCGTGATCGCGGCGTGTGCGCCCAGCGCGCATCACCAGGAGCGCCCCATCCAGCTTGGCCGCCAGCAGGGCAGCATCCGTGACAGCGATGACCGGCGGCGCATCAAAGAGCACAAAGTCGGCCTCGCCTTTCAGCCGCTCAATGACGGCATCCATGCGCGGCGAGGTGAGCAGGTCGGCAGGGTTGGGCGGCAACGGCCCGCTGGTGAGCAGGCGCAGATTCTCCACCCCTACCTCGCGCAGGGGCATCCCTTCCGCCTCCCCCAGCATCATCGTTGTCAGGCCCGGTTCCTGCTCCACTCCCCAAATGATGTGCTGGCTGGGCCGCCGCAGGTCACAATCTACAAGGATAGTCTTTTTGCCGCCCTGCGCCATTGTCACGGCGATATTGGCCAGCGCCGTGCTCTTGCCTTCCTCTGGCGCAGGGCTGGTGACTACCAACGTGTGGATCGGCTCGCTCAGGCCGGAGAAGATAAGATTAGTGCGCAGGGTGCGGTAAGCCTCGCTCGCAGGCGAGCGCGGATCGGTCAACGTGATCAGGTTAGGCTGCTTCATCGGTTCCTCTCACTCTCACGATTCAGTGTGTGGGATGGCGCCCAGCACCGGGAGGCCCAAAAAGCGATCCACATCTTCCGCCGAGCGGATGATGCCCGACTCTATGTACTCCAGCACGAAGACGATCGCCAAGCCAACAAGAAAGCCCATGATACCGCCCGCAGTGGTGTTGATAGCCGTCTTGGGGCGCTCTAGGGCGTAGGTGGGATCGTCAATGATCTCGGCATCAATGCGGTCCTCGCGGCGCACCATCTGATTTTGATCGTTGCGCCACTGCACAAAGAGGCTGGCCCACTCGCGGGCGATGTCGTTGGCCAGATCGCCATTGGGGTTTTCCACCTCAATCTTGATGAGCAATTGGTTCAGGTCGCTGGCGATGCGCACATCCTCCAGCAGCTCGCGGGGCAGCATATCCAGCTGCAGGCGATCGATTACATCGCGGGCGCGGTAGCTGCTGTACAGCCACGCCTCATAGGACCCCAGCAACTGCTTAGCCGCCTGCGCCTGCCCGAAGTCGGTGCGGGCAGGCCGCACCTGAATCTCAATCGTAGATTTGTAAAGCGGCGCCCGCTGCTTGACGATCAGGCTGAAGCCAAAAGCCGCCACTGCCGTGATGATAGCCAGCAGGAGCATGATCCAGCCGCGCCGCAACAGAATGCGCATATACGTCTGGAGCTGCATGATCCCTCCCTACACGATCCGCATTACTTCCCACGCCGCTCTGGCGGCACCTCTGCCAAAACAGCGATGCCCAGCGCCTCCACCTCGGCGCGCTCACGCAGCGTGGGGTCTAAATATTCCACCAAAAAGGCCAGCGCCACCCCCGCCGCCAACCCCAACCCAAAGCGGATAAGTGGCTGGAAGCGCACAGTGAGCGGCGGCGGCACAGCGCCGATGCGCGGCTCATCCAGCGGTACCACCTCCACACCGCGCTCGCCGAATTGGGGGAAGTAAGCGCTGCTCCGCTCGCGCAGCACAGCGATAGCCGCCTCAGCGATGGCCTCCAGCTGGGTGGCATTGGGCCAATTGAGGTAGAGCACCATCACACTGCGCTCGTTGTCCGCGCCGATGCTGCGCTGGATGGCTTGGGCGTCAATCTGTATGCCTGTGGCGGCCAGTCGGGCGCTCACCTCTTGAGCGAACGTGCCCGTGCGCACCCAGTCCGCCAGTGCATCCACCACCAGCTCTGAAGACAACCAAGGGTAATAGTAAAAGCGGGCATCCTTATAGGTGATGATCTCGCCTTTTGAAGGGGCCGCCGCCGTGAAGCGAATGCTCGTCGCATAGCCGCCCTGTGGGGGCGCCTGGAGGTAGCCATAGGTAGCGTAGGCCAACGCTGCCAGCGCCGGCAGGGCCATCAGCCACCAGCGCCGCACGATCACTTTCCACAGTGCCCGCAGTTCCATGCTGTTCCCTTCTTGCTATCTCTTCCTACCTAGTGCCTCATCGTACCGTGCTTCTACAAATGCTGCCAGTTGGCGCTCAAAGACGGCACGGTCAAAGCGTTGGGCGTTGGCGCGGCAACGCACCGCATCAAATGCCATGCCCTCAAACCGCTCTATGGCCGCGCAGAGGCTATCCACCGTCTGGGCATCAAAAAAGAGGCCCGTCTCACCCTCCACGATGCTGTCCAGTGCGCCCCCACCGCGGAAAGCGATCACCGGACGGCCTGCCGCCTGCGCCTCCACCGGCGCAATGCCGAAATCTTCCAAGCCGGGGAAGATGAAGGCACGGCAGCGCGCCATGAGATCGGGCAGTTGCTCCTGCGGCACGCGCCCGAGGAAACGTACTGTTGGCCCGGCCAGCGCCTCCAGACGGGGCCGATCACGCCCTTCGCCTGCAACGATGAGCGGCCTACCCAGCCGCGTGCAAGCCTGCACGGCTAGATCCACGCGCTTATAGGGCACCAACCGCGAGACAACCAGATAATAATCCTCGGCCTTATCGGCAGGGGCGAAGCGCTCCGTCTCCACCGGCGGGTAGATAACCACCGACTCGCGCCGGTAGAAACGCCTGATGCGTGCCTGCACCTCGGTAGAGATGGCGATGAAGTGATCCACCCGCTGCGCAGCCTCGTAATCCCAGCGGCGCAGCAGGCGGATGACCGGCCTAAGGATCATGGCCGTTGCTGGGGGAATGCGCTCGCGTCGGATGTAGGCGTCAAACTGCCACACGTAGCGCGTAGGCGTCAGGCAGTAGCAGATGTGCAGCGCCGCACCCGTGCGCACCCCATGACAAAACCCGCTCTTGTTGGAAAGCACCACCTCATAGTCGCTCAGGTCAAGGCTCTGCCACGCCAGCGCATAGAGCGGCAGGTAAGGCTGATGATGGCTGTGGATGGCCGGCAAGCGGTCCATCCACAGCGTGCGGATGTCCCACTGCTGGTAGGCAGGGGGCATTTGCTGGGGGGCATAGATGGAGGTGTAAATAGGGGCGTGGGGATACAGCGCCACCATCGCCTCCAGCACGCGCTCCGCACCGCCGTGCTGGTTCAGCCAGTCATGCACAAGCGCGATCTTCACCGCCCGTCCCCAAGTCGGCGCTTCACCGGTGCAAAGTTGCGCCGATGCAGGTCACAGGGGCCAAGCCTCTCCAGCGCCTGCCGATGCTGCGCCGTGCCATAGCCTTTGTGCAGGGCAAATCCATAGTCCGGATAAGCCCGTCCCAGTTCCACCAGCAGGCGGTCCCGCGTCACCTTGGCGATGATACTGGCCGCCGCAATACTCAGCGAACACCACTCGCCCCTCACCAGCGGCTGCTGGGGCAACGGCACGGCAGGCAGGCGCATGGTGTGTCCATCAATGAGCAGCGCCTGTGGCGCAACCCCCAGCGCCTCTACCGCCCGCTGCATAGCGAGGCGGGTGGCTTCCACAATGCCGTGCGCCTCAATCTCCCGTGCGCTGGCCTCCCCTACTCCCACCGCTACGGCGGCCTTCATCACTACATCGTAGAGGCGCTCACGCTGATAGGGTGTGCAGAGCTTGCTGTCGCACACGCCGCGCAGCACCGTGTGTAGGTCGCTACGTTCCAGCGGCAAGACGACCGCCGCAGCCACCACCGGCCCAGCCCATGCACCACGCCCCGCCTCGTCCAGCCCAGCAACAGGCACCAGCCCCTGCGCCTGCAGGGCAAGCTCATAGTCCAGCGCAGGCGACTTTGCCCTCACTCCGCCTCCCCATCGTACACACCACGCCAGCCGTTCCAGCGCACGCGTAGCACCTCCATCAGCATTGTGACCGAGTCACGCAGGGGATGGATACGGCTCTGGGCGCGGTAGTACCACGTGATGGGCACTTCCACCACCTGATAGCCGCGCCGCAGGGCGATGAACAGAATCTCCACATCAAACCCCCAGCCGGTGATGGTCTGGCGCGGGAAGATGTCGCGCGCCACCTCGCGGCGGAAGCACTTGAAGCCGCACTGCGTATCCTGAATGCGGGGCACGGCGAGCAAGCGCACGATGAAGTTGAACACGCGCCCCATGAGGTGGCGGTAGTACGGCTCGCCGATGCGGCGGGCGCCGGGCGCCTCGCGGCTGGCGATGGCCACATCGTAGCCGCTCAGCATCGGTGGCATGAACTTGGCGATCTCCTCGGCAGGCATGGAGAAATCCGCATCGCAGGCGAAGAGATATTCGCCCTGCGCGGCCATCATCCCCGTGCGCACAGCAGCCCCCTTGCCCTGACGCGGCTCGTCCAACACGCGAGCGTAGGGATGCGCCTCGGCAAAGGCACGGGCGATTTGCGGTGTGGCGTCTGTGCTGTTGTTGTTGACGATGATCACCTCAATCGGGTAATCCTGCGCCGCTACAAACGCCGTCACCTGCTTGAGGCTCTCGCCCAGCCGCTGCTCCTCGTTGTAGGCCGGAATGATGATGGAGAGGAACGGCTTTTCTGCTTGCCCGTCCATGCGCTAATCCGCCACCACGGCACGGATAATGCGCACCGGCGCACCCGAGCGCACGCCGCACAGGCGGGTAGCATCCCCTGTTACCCGCCCGAGGATGTTGACGGCGCTGGCCGCACGCGGGCGCTCATCCGTGCTGGCCGGGGTACGCCCAAAGAAGATACAGAACGCATGGCCCGGCGGCCAATACCCCAGCGTGCCCACCTCTACGATCTCACGGGCATCTGGCTCCTCATCGACCCTGACGGGAATGCCAAAATAGACCTCATCCCCCCACACGTTGGCGCGCGCCTCAATAGGCAACGCCTCCCAGACCTTCTGAGCGGTGGGGCTGTCGTTCAATTCGGCCTCCAGCGTCACATCGCCCACAGTGATGATAATGGGGTTCATAATGGATCCTTTCGTTGGTGATCTTGCAGCGGCGTCAGGGCCGCCTCAACGATCTCTAACGGCACGCGGCGCATTTGCTGCACCTCCCGCCGTTTGCGTAGCGCCTTGGGCAACGTCAACAGGCCGGCCAGCATCCCACGCAGGCGGGCGCGTGCCGCCGCACCACGCCACGCTTTGAGCGCCTCCCATGCTAGCCGTGCCTGTGCCCGTACAATGTGCGGCCAATATTTATACAGCAGGGGAGTGGGATAGTTCTTGACAATCACCCATAGCGTGTTGCGTCCATCATAATAGCTGGCTGTCACGCCGCCACCGGTAGCCGCCAGACGATGGTACACCACCGCACGCGGCGCATAAACACAGCGCCAACCGGCCAGCTGCGCCCGCCACGCCAAGTCCACGTCCTCCATAGAAAAGAAGAAATCATCATCCAGCAGGCCGATCTCATCCAACATGGCACGGCGGTAGGCCGCCGAACCGCCGCAAGCGCTGAAAACGTACTCTTCCCTATCATAAGGTGGCCCGTCCTTCTGCCACACGCCTCGGTTGCCCGCCCGCCCGTCCACACGGTAGAAGTCACCGGCGGTGTGCAGGGTATCGCGCCTGTCAAAGAGCAGCATCTTGCTGGCCACCATGCCCGCTTGCGGATGGCGTTCAAAGGCGGCCACCACCTGTTCAATCCAATCCGGCGCAGCCTCTGTATCATTGTTGAGCAGGATGACAATCTCGCCCTGCGCAGCCCGTATACCGGCATTGCACGCACCGGTGAAGCCCCGATTTTCCGGCAGCGCTACCAGCCGCACCTCCGGATATTGCTCCCGGACGAGCGCCTGCGAGCCATCCTGCGAGGCGTTGTCCGCCACGATCACCTCCACGTGGGGGTAGGTCTGCTGCCGCAAGGCATTTAGGCAGGTCGGCAGATGGACGGCCCCGTTCCAGTTGGGGATCACCACCGAGACGAGCGGTTTCTGCGGCCTCACCTCCAAACCTCGCTGCATGTCCTTCTACCCCTTCCCCATGCATGGAGAGGAGGCAGCGAGACGCTCATTAAAACGCTGGGCGGGGATGGAGCCAATGCGCATACTCTACCCTCGCTCATACTGCGCTATGTACTCCGCCAGCGCCTCCTGCCACGGGCGCAGCGTCACACCCAGCGCCGCCGCAAAGACGTTCTGCAGCGGCGCATAAGGCGGAGGCGTGGAGGCACGTTGGAAGGCCGCTGAGGTGATCGGTTCCACAGGCACGTCCAACCCCGCCAGCCGCACAATCTCGCAGGCGAACTCATAGCGCGAGCAGCTGCCCGCATTAGTGAGATGATAGACGCCCGGCTTCCTCAGCATCACCAATTGCACCAGCGCCCCCGCCAGATCGCGCACGTAGGTCGGCGAACCGACCTCATCCGTCACCACGCGCAGTGGGCCGCCCGCCCGCGCCCGCGCCAGGATCTTGTGCACAAAGTTCACCCCGCCCGGCGCATACAGCCAAGCCGTGCGCACGATCATGTAGCGCGGCGCAAAGCGCTCCACCACCTGCTCAGCGACATACTTGGAGTACCCATAAGGGTTGATGGGACGGCGCGCGTCATACTCCTGATAAGGCCGCGTGGCCTGCCCGTCAAAGACCTCGTTGGTGCTGATTGCCACGAGCAACGCCCCCACCTCGCGGCAGGCCAATGCCACGTTGTACGTCCCCACACCGTTGACGCGCAGCGCCTCGTCGGGATGCTCAGCGCAATAGTCTACATCGGTCAACGCAGCCGTGTGGATCACCACCTCAGGTTGAAACTCGCGCAGGGCAGCCTCTACTTGGGTGGCATCGGTCATATCCCATTCGGGGCGATCGCCACCTGCCAGCACATGATCGCCTAACTGCGCTTGCAGTTCCCTGCCCAGTTGTCCTTTGTGCCCAGTGATGAAAATGCGCACAACCGCCCCCTATGCCGAGACTCCGCGGCGATTATACCGACTTGGCATGCGATCTCACAGGCCGCCTACGGCACAATATCCGCCACCGAATCCACAATGCGCCCCGGCTTGTAGGGGTAACGATCCACATCCTCGCGCCGCGTGACGCCGCTCAACACAAGAATCGTCTCTAAGCCGCTCTCAATGCCTGCTACAATGTCCGTGTCCATGCGGTCGCCGATCATGACGGTATTCTCCGAGTGTGCCCCTAACGCCCGCAGCGCGGAGCGCATCATCAGAGGGTTGGGCTTGCCCACAAAGTAGGGCTGTACGCCGGTGGCAGCGGAAATCAGCGCTGCCACTGCGCCGCAGGCGGGCACCTCGCCATGCTCGGAGGGGCCAACCACATCAGGGTTGGTGGCGATGAAGCGCGCCCCACCCTTGATCAGGCGGATGGCGGTGGCGATGCTGGCGAAACTGTAGGAGGTCGTCTCGCCCAGCACGACGTAGTCTGGCGCGTGCTCGGTAAGGGTGTAGCCGATCTCGTGCAGGGCGGTAGTCAGTCCGGCCTCGCCGATCACATAGGCCGATCCGCGCGGCCGTTGCTGGTGGAGGAAGCGCCCAGTCGCCAGCGCCGAGGTGAAGATGCACTCAGGCGGAATGTCAAGCCCCATGCTGGCCAAACGCGCATGATGATCGCGCGGGGTGAGGCGCGAGTTATTGGTGAGCACCATAAAGGGCGCACCTGCCACCCGCAGCCGCTCAACAAAGGCGTCCGCTCCCGGTACCAAGCGTGCCCCAGTGATAAGCACGCCATCCATGTCAATCAGGTACGCTTTAGGCTGGTCAGCCATATCTAACTCCCTTGCACCGAGTTTGGGCGGTTATGTGCTGTCCCATTATACGTTATCACAGCCCTCTTTTGGGCAATCTCGCCTCCGCTATTGTGACGGCCACACGAGCGGCGGGGAAACAGCGAAGGATAGCCGTGCAGAAGCCTCAACTCACCCCACCGCGTCCGTGGCCAGCACCCCGCCATTTGGCCTGTTGCTAGAATCGGAGATTTGCGATAAAAGTCAGCGCCTAGGGAAATGGGCATATCTGCCATCGTCGTTTCTGAAAGGGGTAAAACCCAATGTTGATTGCCATTATGATCGCCAACATCATCCTATGGAGTGGGGTGATCACCGGCCTGCTGATCTATCTGGGCCGCCGTGAAGCCGCGCTGGAGGCGCAGCTGGCCCATCTGGAAGCGACCCTCGCCGCGGAGGAAAAGACGCCGCAGGGGTAAGAGGAGGGATGAAGAGGACGTCAAAACATCGTGGGAAGCACACCTTTGAGAGGCAAAAATCCACATGACTGTTGACCCATCAAGTGTGACGATACCGCTGGCCCTGCTGGCTGGCCTGCTTTCGTTCGTCTCGCCCTGCGTGCTGCCGCTGGTCCCCGCCTATATCGGCTACCTGACCGGTCAGGCAGCCAACACTGTCAGCGCCTCGCTGGTAACGGCCACCGGAGAAGGCACGCTGCCCCGCGCCCGCCCTTCGCGCTGGACGGTCTTTCTGCATGGCGTGTTCTTCGTGCTCGGCTTCTCGCTGATCTTTGTGCTGGTGATCGGCATCAGTGCGGGAGCCATTGGTGAGTTCTCACGCCGCTTTCTGCGTGCCAGCGAGTGGGTGCTGCGCGCCGGCGGGGTACTCATTATCCTCCTTGGCCTGCACACGATGGGCGTGTTTCGCATCCCCTTCCTCTACTACGACACGCGGCGGCAGGCTCCGCCCCGTTCTGAGTGGGGTTTTCTGGGATCGGCTTTCATGGGCGTCACTTTTGCAGCAGGTTGGTCACCCTGCTTAGGGCCTATCCTTGCCGCGATGATGACGTTGGGCGCTAGCACCGGCTCGGTGGGGCGGGCGGTGATCCTGCTGAGCGCTTATGCGCTGGGGTTGGGTATCCCCTTCCTGCTGACAGCACTGCTGCTTGACCGCGCCACCGAGCACCTGCGCAAGCTGCAGAAGTTCATGCGCCCCATTGAGATCGCCAGTGGCATCTTGCTGATCCTGATCGGCGTGCTGGTCTTCAGCGGCACGTTACAAGCATTCTTCGCCCGCTTTGCGGGCAACACCGATCTGGCCATCACCCTTGACCGTTGGCTGGTGAATCTGGTAGGCGGCGCGGAATGATCTTAGACATCACCCTCTACACCAAGCCCGGCTGCTCGCTGTGCGACAAAGCCCGCGCCGAGCTATTGGAAATAAGCCGCACCGTTCTGGGCGATGACTCCCTGCGGCTGACGGAGATAGACATCACCACCGACCCCGCACTGGAGCGTGCCTTGTTTGACCGCATTCCGGTGATGGACATCGGCTCCACGCGGTTGGAGGCTCCTATTGAGCGCGAGGCGCTGTTGGTGGCCTTGCTGCAAGCCAAAGCTGAAGAGGCCCATGCGGAAGGCAGGCGGGTTATAGGTTGTCAGCGCAAGGTGGTGCTCGCTCTGGATCGGTTAGTGCTGGGATTTGCCCGTCACTGGGCTGCCGTGCTGACTCTCATCGTAGGCCTCTATGCAGGGGTGCCCTTTCTGGCCCCTGTTGCCATGCAGATGGGTGCCACTGGCCTCGCCAACGCCATTTACACCCTTTACAGTCCGGTGTGCCATCAGTTTGCCTTCCGTTCGTGGTTCCTCTTTGGTGAGCAAACCGTCTACCCTCGCGCGCGGGCTGGCCTGCCCATCGGTAGCTTTGAAGAGTACGCCAGCCAAGAGCCATTCTTTGCAAGCATAGATGTCACCACGCTGGACACCGACCTCATCCTGGCAGCCAAACAATTCAAAGGCAGTCCGCGCATGGGTTGGAAGGTCGCTTTTTGCGAGCGCGACGTGGCTATCTACGGCAGCATCGCGCTATTTGGTGTGCTTTTTCTCGTGCTCAAGGCGCGGGGGATCAAGGTGCCTTACTTGCCCTTCTGGGCCTACTTGCTCATCGCCCTTGTGCCCATTGGGCTGGACGGACTTAGCCAGTACTTCGCTAACCCGCCCTTCAACGGCTTCGGCCTGCCCTTCTATCCCGTCCGTGAAAGCACGCCTTTCCTGCGCGTGCTGACCGGTGCGCTGTTCGGCATGGGCAACGCATGGCTAGCTTACCCTTACATTGAGGACAGCATGCGCGAGACGGCGCAAATGGTGGAGGGCAAGCTCGTCAAAGCAGGGGTAATACGGCCAAAAGCCTCCTAGCCGAAGCTGCTGTGTCCTCTGCGATGGGCTATCACCGCCACAGCCTCTCCACCAGCCGAGGCCCCAGCACCAGCAGACCGATAATCGCCGCTGTCGCCGCGCCAGAGAGGACCGCCGCAGCAGCCACATCTTTGCCCACTCTGGCCAGCGGATGGATGTCAGGGCTGGCGAGGTCCACCACGGCCTCCAACGCTGTGTTGATGAACTCCGCCATCCACACAATGCCGATGGCGAAGATGATCAGCGCCCACTCCAGAGGGTTGAGGCCCAGCCACAGCCCCAGCACGATCACGGCGAGGCTGGCTGCTGCGTGGATCCAGGCGTTGCGTTGGGTGCGCAGCATATATGCCCAGCCCGCAAAGGCATGGCGGAAACTCTCCAACCGGTTGCGGCTGGAATGAACGCGGCGCTGCGGAAAATGAGGGGCAGCCATCACCACCATCCTGCTTGCCTGACAGCATCCATCGCCGCCGATTCATAAGCCCACATTTCGGCGCGCTGCTCCGGCGTCTGATGGTCAAAGCCCAACAGGTGCAGGGTGCCGTGAATGGCCAGCACCTGCAGCTCGGCGATGAGGGAGTGCCCTGCCTGGCGGGCCTGCTCCTCAGCTACCGGATAGGCAATAACCACATCACCCAGGTAGGGTGGCTCGCCCGGCTCAACGGCATAAGGCTCGTCCTCCGCCGGGAAGGAGAGCACATCGGTCGGCTCGTCTAGCCCAGCAAACTGGCGGTTCAGTTCCTGCACCCGCTTGGTGCTGGTCAAGGTGATAGTCAAGGCGCAGGGGGCTTGTGCCTGCGCAACAAGAAGGGCCTGCCGCGCGGCAGCCTCTACGCCCGCCAGGTTGACCTCATAGTCGCCCTCAACCCCCACGTAGATCACATAATCCCCGCTGTTCATCCGCCCTCCATCTGCGTTCCCTGCTCGCTACCTGAGGCCGCCGCCGCAGCGGGGCGCTCATCTGGGTAGGTGATGCGCGGATGGTACATGCCCTTTAGCGCACGCACAAAGGTCTCCTGAATGGTCCTGATTTGTGTCAGCGTCAGCCCCGACTCGTCCAGCTGGTGCTGCTCCATACGCCTGCGGAAAATCTCAGCCACGATCTCCGCTATCTCTTCGTTACTCTGCGGGCGGTGGGAGCGCGTCGCTGCTTCGCAGCCATCGGCCAGCATCAAGATGGCCGTCTCAGGGCTGCGGGGCAAGGGGCCATTGTAATAAAAGGGGCGCTCGTCCAGCTGAACACCTGCCTCACGTGCCTCCTCACGCGCTTGGTGCAGGAACACCGTCACCGGCAGGGTGCCGTGATGCTCTTGGATGAAGTCAATCAGTCGCGGGGGCAGCCGATAACGCCGCGCCAGTTCCACGCCGTCCGACACGTGCGCCTTGATAATGCGGGCGCTGGCCAGAGGGCTAAGCCCTTTGTGGTGATCGGGGGCGCCCTCCGTGCGGTTCTCCACGAAGAAGCCGGGGTTGTTGGCCTTGCCAATGTCATGGTAAAGCGTGCCCACACGCGCCAGCAGGCTGTCCGCACCGATGGCCTCCGCCGCCGCCTCCACCAGATTGGCCACCGAGAGCGTGTGCTGATAGGTGCCCAGTGCCTCGCGTTGCAACAGGCGCTGAAGGGGATGATCGGGGCGCATGAGGTCCAACAGACGCAGGCTGGTAGGAATGCCCGTCAGGTTGCCCACCACAAACAGGATCACCAACGCCAGCCCTGCCGAAAGCAAGCCGTTGATCAGCGCCAGCAGGGCCAGCTGCGCAATGCGTATCGGCTCGCCCAGCACAGGCAGCTGGAAGCTCAGCAGCACTGCCAACCCGCCGAGGGTGGCTGCCAGGCCAGAAATGAAAAACGTGTTGAGGCGCGTGGCACGGCGCAACGTCACTGCTGCCAGCAGGCCGCTCATCGCAGTATAGGTGGTAATGAGCAGCGATCCCTGTGAAAGGTAACCCACCACCAGCGCTAATACGATGGCCATCAATACGGCGAAGGGCAGCCCCGCCAGAGCAGTGACGGCCATGATGAGCGCCGCCGCCGGAAAGAGATAAGCTACCGTGCTCTGGTAGGGGATCATCACCTGAGCCATCATCAAAAAGAGCAGCAGCAAGATCGTCAGCAGGAAGAGATGGCCAGCCTCATCCAACCAAGCAGGGCTGTACCCAACCACATAGACAGCCAGCACCATTGCCGCCAGCAGGCTGATGAGCAAGGCACTGGCCACTCTCTGCCACGTCAGGCTTACGCTGGCCAGTCCTAGCGCGGCCAATGCCTCCATGTCCTGCTCGTCCACGCGCTCACCAGCGCGGATGATCACCTCATTAGGTTGAAAGGTGTAGCGCACAGGCGCGACCGCCGCAGCAGCCTGCTCGCGAGCGGCTTCCGTAGCAGCGACGTTGAGCATGCTGTTGGGCACAATGAGGTCCTCGGCAAGGCTGCGCACCAGCGGGATAAGCTCCTCGGGCAGGTCGGCACTGATGATCAGCTCCAGTCGGGCGATGACCTCCGCCACATGCCCCTCGCGCACGGGGCCGCTCATCGCCTCCTGGATCACCCTCACCACCTCGCGCTCCACAAGGTCAAACTGTTCACCGCTGATGGTCAGCAGCATCGTTTTGGCATCCTGCGGCAGCGAGAGCGCTGTGATGGCATCCAGATAGCGCTCTTTGAGGGTACTGTCCGCATAGGGGTCGGCGCGCACGTCCTGCACAAAGTCCATGATCTGCCGCCCCTTGCGTACCTGCTGGCGCACGATGCGCGCATCGGGCGCATCAAAGATGTCCTCAACTGAGGCTTGGGCTTCCGCACGGGCGGCTTGCGTTTCAATCTCGCTGATGTAGGTGATCTGGCGCGGGGCGCGGATGTCCTCCGGCGCGATGTCGCCCACCTTGAGGTCATAAGGGGTGCGCGGCGGCAGGATGGGGAAAAGCAGGATAGCCGTCATGCCGATCACAAGCAGCAGGCCCATCAAGATCAGGCGTAGGGTGCGCCAGAAGCGCCGAAAGCGCTGCACTGCTTCCGCCGTTGCAGCCGACGAGTGAGCTATCATGCCATCCCCTGACAGTCTGCGGAGGTCACTGCGCCAGCAACGAACGCACTACCTCGCTGACCAGTTTGCCGTCGGCGCGGCCCTGCAATTCGGCCATCAGCGGCCCCATGACCTTGCCCATATCACGGGGGCCGCTGGCCCCCACACGGGCGATTACGGCACGCGCTGCTGCCTCAATTTCCTCGCGGCTCATTTGGCGCGGCAGGTAGGCCTCCAGAATGGCCAATTCGGCCTGCTCGGCGGCTACCACATCCTGCCGACCAGCGCGCTGCGCTTCGGCGATGGAATCCTGCCGCTGCTTGACCAGCTTCTGGATGACACTGAGCGCTTCGCCTTCGTCCAGCACGCTGTTCTGTTCCACTTGCTCGGCAGCCAGCGCGGCATCCACTGCCTGCTGGTAAGCGCTCACCTGAGCGGGGTCTTTCTCGTCAAGGGGCCGCAAGACGTTATGCTTCTTGAGCGCCCGCTCGGCCAATTCCTCACGCTTGCGCTGTTGCGCCTCCTTCAGCGCCGCCATCACACCACGGATGACGGTCTTGCGCGTGGCATCACCGCCGCGCATAGCCTCTTTAAGGTCGTTTGCTAGTTGATCCTGTAGGCTCATAATGGCCCTTTCCCAACCTCCTAGAAATGGGGGGCAGCGTGTCCCGAGGGGGTGCTCCTTCAGCGTGGCTTGCCGAAGCTCAGCAGCCGATCCTGCCCGCTGGGGCGGAACTCCACGATGCGCACCCCTTCCAGCGCCTCCAAGGCGGCGCGCAGGCGTTCTTCATCTGCGCCGCGCTCCTTGATGCTGATCACGCCACGCGAGCGGTCGTCACCATGGAAGGTCGTCAGCGAGACGATGTTGCCGCCCGCCTCGGCAAAGGCTCCAGTGACCCGCGCCAGTATGCCGTGTTCGTCAGGCACCTCCAGATCAATGCGCAGGCCCGGCTCACCGCCGCCCATCACCTCCACAAAGGTTTTAAAGATGTCGGTCTCGGTGATGATGCCCACCAGCTCCTCCCCGCGCATGACGGGCAGGCAGCCGATGCGGTGATCGATCATAAAGCGGGCTGCTCCGGCCAGACTGCAATCCTCATCAACAGCCAACACAGGGCTGGTCATGATCTGATCCAGCGTCAGCTTATCCAGCAGGGTATAGATTTCGTAAATGCTCAGCGAAGTGGCCGGCGAAGGTGCCGCGCTGAGCAGGTCCCCCCGCGAGACGATGCCGATTAGCCGTCCCTCCTTGTCCACTATAGGCAGGCGGCGAATACGGTGCTTCTCCATTAACTCCACTGCTTCGCGGTGCGTCGTTTTGGGTGTGGCGGTGATAGGGTTGGGCGTCATGCGTTGCTTAACCTTCATCGCTGCAACTGCTCCTTTTCCCTCATAGATACGTGGTGCCCCAACCTGATCGTACCTGCCCCTCTGCCAGAGGGCAACCATCAGCCCGGCGGCCAGTGGAGGGAACGCCCGCCCAGCAAATGCACGTGCAGGTGATAGACGCTCTGTCCGGCGCGTGCGCCATTGTTGATCACCAAGCGGAAACCATCGCCAATGCCTTCCTGCTCGGCGACGACTTTCGCCGCAAACAGCACCTCGCCCATCAGCGCTGCGTCTTCCGCCGCCACGTCCGCCAAGCGGGGGATGTGCTTTTTGGGCACGATGAGGATGTGCGTGGGCGCCTGGGGGTTGATGTCGCGGAAGGCGCACACGGTCTCGTTTTCGTACACCTTTGTAGCAGGTCGTTCACCGGCGATGATCTGGCAAAAGATGCAACTGCTTTCCATGCCCTGTCCCTATGTGCGGAAAGGCTACAACTTATACCCGATCATGCGTAGGAACTGCTTGCGGTGGGCAATATCCTCCTCGCCCTCCACCCCCTGCGGGCTGAAGCCGTCCACCACACCCAGAATGCCGCGCCCCTGCTCCGTCTCGGCAACGATCACCTGCACGGGGTTGGCCGTTGCGCAGAAGATGCGGCACACCTCTGGCACGCTACGGATGGCACTCAGTACATTGATAGGGTAAAAGCCCTCCCCCAAGAAGACGATGAAGCTATGCCCAGCGCCGATAGCGAGCGCGTTCCGCTTGGCCAGTTCAATAAGCGCCTCGTCCGTGCCCGACCAGCGCACCAAGCGCGGGCCGGAGGATTCACAAAAGGCCAAGCCAAACTTGATGCCCGGCACAGCGTTCACCAATGCCTCGTGCAGGTCCTCCACTGTTTTGATGAAATGGCTCTGCCCTAGAACGAAGTTGATCTCTTCAGGCTTTTCAATCGCCACGACTTTGAGCTCCATGTCTCCGCTCCTTCCCAGAGGCTAAGGACGCTCCCAGGCGGCAGGTGGTCAGGCCACCTCCGCCAGCATTTCGCCCTGCGCAATGCCAACCAGGCGCGCCGCTGTGATAGTGTTGCCCAGCATCTGCGGCGAGGTCGTCACCACGCGCAGGTAGTTGCCCGTATAACCAGCCCACACAAAGCCCTGCGGCGTGGCCGCCCGCGCCGACTCCCACAGCACGCCCGCCACCTGCCCGATGTGCCGCTGCTGAAAGGCACGCTCCAGCCGCTCGGAGAGCGCCAGCATCTGCGCTTTGCGCTCCCGTTTCACTTCCTCCGGCACCTGATGGGGCATGTGGGCGGCAGCGGTACCGGGACGCGGCGAATAGGGGAAGACGTGCAGGCGGGCGAACTGCATCGCCTCTACAAAACGCAGCGACTCGGCAAATTCGGCCTCCGTCTCGCCGGGGAAGCCCACAATGATGTCGGTCGTGATGGCCAGATCAGGGATACGCGCCCGCGCTGCCTCCACCAGCGCCGCAAATGCGGCCTGTGTGGTGCGTCGTGCCATGCGCCGCAGTGTGGCATCGCATCCCGATTGCAATGGCAGGTGCAGGTGCGGGCACAGACGGCTATCCTGCCACAGGTCAAAGAATGAAGGAGAAAGGTCCCACGGCTCCAGCGAAGAAAGGCGCAGGCGGGGGATAGTGGTGCGCTCCAGCAGCGCCCGTACCAACTCAGGCAGGCTGCTGCCACTATCGCGCCCATAGGACCCCAGATGCACACCGGTCAGCACCACCTCGTTATAGCCCAACGCCGCCAGCAGGTTGACCTCTTCAACTACCTCTTGCAGCGGGCGACTACGCCCCGGCCCACGTACCAGCGTCGTTACGCAGAAGGTACAGCGGTTATCACAGCCGTCCTGCACTTTTACAAAGGCGCGCGTGTGCCCCAGCGTGCCCGGCGGCAGAGGATCGCGCTGCAGCGGCTCGCGCTCGTAGTCGGGAGTATCCTCGCCTGTCACCAACGCCACTAGCCGATCCTTGTGCGGGTTGCCGACCACGCGCGCCACATGGGGTAGGGCTGCCACGCGCTGTGGCTCCAGTTCGGCATAGCAGCCGGTAGCAATGAGAGAGGCGTTAGGATTCATGCGCCCTGCCCGCCGGATGAGATGGCGGCTTTTGCGGGCGGCCTCGCCCGTCACGGCGCAGGTGTTGATCACGATCAGGTCAGCCTCGGCAGCGTGGCGCACGATGGTATCCCCACGCGCCGCAAACTGGCGCGCCAGGTGCTCAATCTCGGCCTCGTTAAGGCGGCAGCCCACAAAGTCCAGAAAGACGCGCCTACCGCCTGTTTCACGTTCTGCCGTCATACTTTCGCTTCTACCTATGGCTTCGTGATAACCACGTTATCAAACCCCACCGTTGCCTGAGCAGGCACAAGGTTCTCGCCGTCAAATGCAGCGAAGCCCTGCACACCCAACCCGATCTTACCACGCGGCAGGTCGGCATTGCGCCACGCTTCCACCACTTCCCCACCCAAGCACGCCCCGCTGGCAATGTCCCATAGCGGCTGGACGTTTGGATCGTCGCTCACACACAGCGCGAGCGGTTGGCCGTTGACGGCAAAGCGGAAGGTGTCACCCTGCGCCCGCAAGGTGATATGGTTGGTCGCTTCGCCAGTAAGGATGGACGCTGCATAGTTGTAGTCGCTGATGATGCGCGGCACACCGTTGCGCACCACGCTGAGCCGATAGTAGCCGTCGCTAGAGATCTCAAAGCGGTTGTAGTTAGCGGCGTTGGTCAGGCGGAAGATGACCACAATACCGTTGTTATCCGGCCCAGCCAGCTTGCGGGCGTCCACCTCCAGCACGAAGTCCTCAAAAGTGTAATTCAGCCCTGACCAAGCCCCCTTGTCCTCCAGTGCGTTGACGCTCACCACCAGCATCCCCTCGGCAATCTGCGCGGCGATGATGCCATCGTTGTAGAGTTCCCAATCCGCTGCCTGCGCAGGGTCGTCAAAGTCAGCGGCGTAGAGCACACCCCCCACCTGTGCGTTGCCTTGCGCGAGGGTGGGCGGCGGGGGCGGTAGCGTCGGCGGACGCTCCAAAAGGCGCTCTAGGCGCGGCCTGAAGAGCCACACCAGCGCAGCTCCCACAAGGATGACCAACAGCACTGGCAGGGCGATCCACCACAGGGCATGCCGCCGCACGGGAGGGGAAGCGGATTCTCGGCTCATAGGATGCGCAACGCTTTCTCCACAATGGACTGGGGGGATTGTAGCATGCGCCAAACGGGGGCGGCAACCGGTGGTTAGGCGATAGGTCTTTCAGCTAACAACGGTTCGCCATGCTATTCCTCTACACGGAAGGTAGCTTGCCCCAGCACCTCGCCTTCGTAGACGATCTCCACCGTCCAGTTCCCCAATGGCCAAGGGAGGCCCTGATTGCTTAGCACAAAACCCGCATAACCATCGCCGGCCTGTTGGGTGGTGAGCAGTGTCTCGCGGATCACCTGCCCTTCATAGCGCCAACGGGCGCGGAGTTCCATCTCAGGCTGGTAGCCGCGCAGTTCCACCGAGGCGAAGAAGGTATCTCGCGGCCCATACACATCTGTCACAGTGACAGGGCGATAGGCATCATCCAGCGCGGTGGCCATGATGACGTTCACCACCTCTGGCTCATGCGGGCGCAGGGCCAGGAACACCGTCAGCGCCACCAAACCGGCCAGCAGGATCAGCGAACGGATAAGCCCCACCCGCTGCCGACGCACCCGTTCCTTCACGTCAAGGTGTTGGTCCATCCTTCTCATTGTCCAGCGATCCTTTCCAGTGCCTGCGTCGCCAACGCCCCAAACGGTCCAGAGGGGTCCAGTGTTTTTGCGCGCTCATAGTAGCTCACGGCCTCAGCCATACGCCCCTGCGACTCCAGCAGGGCGCCCATATGGGCATTAGCACGCGGTAGGGAAGGGTCCAGCGCTAATGCCCGATCCATTTCCTCAAAAGCACGCCCTACCTCGCCGCTCAGAAAGTAAGCCCAACCCAACGTGGCATGGGCCTCAGCGTTCTCCGGCTGCTCAGCGACAAGCGCCTGCGCCAGCGGCAACCCTTCCTCACCGACACGGTACTCCGTATCCACGTAGAACTGCGCCAGCAACAACCGCAAGCGGAAGTCCTGCGGTGTCAACCGTAGCGCCTCCCTCATCCACAGCTCGGCCAGCGCATACTGACGCTCGGCGCGGTGCGCCTCAGCGATCTCAATGGGGAAGGCAGGGTTAGTGGGGTCCAGTTCGTAGCCGCGCTCAAGGGCCAGCCGTGCCTCCACAGGGCGCCCGACCTGCTTCCACGTCAGCCCCACCAGATAATAGACGGTAGGGTTAGCGGGGTCCAGTGCCAGCGCTTGCTGGGCCGCACCCAGCGCAGGCTTGCCCAAACGCGCCCGCACATAGGCTAGATAGGCCGTCGCCTCACCGTAAGCCGGGTTGATGGACACAGCACGCTCCAGCGCCGCCTCAGCCAGAGGGATCTCACCCATCTGTAGGTAGGTTGCACCCAACTTCAAGTAGAACAGCTCCGGCTCATCGGCAGCGCGAGCAACCAGCACCCCTAGCAGGGGAGCAACCTGCGCCGCACGGTTGGGATTGAGATCAACGGCCTGTGTTAGCGTTGCGATGGCCCCTTGTGGATCGTCCAGCGCTTGCTGCACCCCCAGATGATATAGACGCTCGTCTTCCGCCTCTGCTGAAGTAAAGGCATCAGGCGCAGAAGTACCTTCAGCAGGAAGCCGCAGATGGAGAGGCACCAGCCCCAGCCAGACCAGTAGCGCAGCAGCAGCGAGGCGCCCTAGTGTGGTTATCCGCCGCCGCCGCAACAGAACGCGGCGATCCACCTTGACCGAGATCATAGTTCGTACTATACTCTGCTCAAGATACCCATGCTACCAGCAACAGGATACCGCTTATCGTGCACCGGCTGACCTTTCCCCCGCCATGGCTTTACAAGCAATAGTCGGCCTGATGAAGCAAACAAGGAGGCCCTATGGCGAGCGTAACGTATGAGCACGTTACCAAACGTTTTGGCGATGTGGTGGCAGTCCACGACCTCAACATCCACATTCCGGATAAAGAGTTTCTAGTCTTCGTTGGCCCCTCCGGATGCGGCAAAAGCACATCCCTACGCATGTTAGCGGGGCTGGAAGAGGTGACCGAGGGCAAGATTTACATCGGCGACCGCGTCGTCAACGATGTCCCGCCCAAAGACCGCGATATCGCTATGGTTTTCCAGTCCTACGCCCTTTACCCCCACATGACCGTCTACGACAACATGGCCTTTGGCCTGCGCCTGCGCAAGGTGCCCAAGGACGAGATCGATCGCCGCGTACGGCAGGCCGCTCGCGAGCTGGGCATTGAGAACCTGCTGGACCGCAAGCCCAAGGCGCTTTCGGGCGGTCAGCGTCAACGTGTGGCGGTGGGGCGCGCCATCGTGCGCGAGCCAACCGTGTTCCTCATGGACGAGCCGCTTTCCAACCTAGATGCCAAGCTGCGCGTAGAGGCGCGCGCCATGCTCCTGCGCCTGCACCAGCGGCTGGAGACGACCTTCATCTACGTCACCCACGATCAGGTGGAGGCCATGACAATGGGCACGCGCATCGCCGTGCTCAAGGATGGCGTCCTGCAACAGCTGGATACGCCCCAGAACCTCTACGAGCGCCCAGATAACATCTTCGTGGCTGGGTTTATCGGCAGCCCCAGCATGAACTTCTTTGAGTCTACACTGGTGCAGGAGAACGGCGATCTCTACGTGGATACCGGCGTATTCCGTGTCAAGGTGCCCGAAAGCAAGAAAGAGGCGTGGAAGAAAGCGCTCGGCAAGCGCGTGGTGTTGGGCATCCGTCCAGAGGATATCCACGATCCCGATTATGCCCCGCCGGGCATTACCGCCGCACAAGTGGACGCTGTAGTGGACGTGACCGAGCTGATGGGCAACGAGGTCTTCCTGTACCTCAAGTCGGGCAATGTGGAATACATCGCCCGTGTGGACCCGCGCACACGCGCCCGCGTGGGCAACAAGATCAGCCCTGTCTTTAACACCGAGAACATGCACCTCTTTGACGCCGAGACGGAGAAGGCCATCCGCTAGGACGTGGAGGCCAAATCAAAACCCACAAGGCACGAGAGCACAGAGTCTCTGTGATTTCCTCTGTGCTCTTTGTGTTCCTGTTTTCCCGAGCTTCTCCCTATGGCGGCGAGAGCCTGAGGATGGGTTTTTCAATCAGCCCACCAGGTCCTGCAGTTTGCTCACAATACCGGCGAAATCAAACGGTTTAGGCATGAAGTGCGCATTGATCTCAGCCAGCTCCGAACGCGAGGGCGGCTGGTAGGCCGAGACGATAAGAATGGGGCGCTGCTCATTGGCCTCGCGCAATTTGCGGGCCAGCTCCATGCCGGTCATGCCCGGCAGGCGGATGTCAAACACCAGCACATGACACTCGGGGATCGGCGGCTCGTTGCGCAGGATGCGCTCATAGGCGTCCTCGGCATTGCCATAGATGGGATTGACCTCAATGCCAAAGAGGTCTAGCCCAGCCTTGAGCAGCTCAGCAATGGCAGGTTCATCCTCCACATAGAGCACTTTGATACCGCGACCACTGGTCATTGTTCACCCCCTGAGCGTTGTATGTGAGCAACAGGTTTCCCCGCTGTACCCCTCTTTTTCAGCGTAGAACGGCCTTCTTGCAGCGTGAATAGCCGAACAGTCCTAGCGACCCCTTAGAGGGTTTGCGTCACGGCATCCAAAACGGCGCGAAAGCCCTCGCGGTAGGTAGGATATTGCGGCCTGAAGTGCAGACGCTCCTTGATCTTACGGTTGCTCAAGCGCACCGAAGCGCGCAGAGCCGCGAGCTTGACCTGCCCTTGGTAAGGGTTGAAATCATCAGCGGGCTGGCCTGTGTGGCGTTGAGGAGGTGGCGCTTCTAGCCAGCGGGCCAGATCGTAGTACAGTTGACCGCTGCGCACCGGCTCATCATCGCATACATTGAAAAGCACAGCCCCTTGCCAGAGCGTCTGTTCCAGCACCAGACGGATGGCAGCGGCGGCGTCCTCAGCGTGCAGCAGGGGCCAGAACATGTTGCCGTTACCCATGATGGGTATCTGCCCGCGCTTCAACCCGTAAAGTAGTCCCCGCGTGTGCTGAGCATCCGCTGAGTAGAGCAAGCCCAACCGCAACACAACAACCTTCAAGCCATACGTCTCATAAGCGCGATGCAGCAACGCCTCAGCCCTAACGTATGGCTCAAGCGGGTCGTTTGGGGCGGTGAGGGTCTCCTCGGTGACCCATTCTTCACCATGATCGCCGTACACGGTATATGAGCTGGGGAAAAGCATGCCGCGTACACCGGCCTGTGTGCTAGCAGTGATGAGGTTGCGCAGCAGCGCCACCATTGCCTCGTCGCTGCGCACCCAATCATCCTCAACCGCCGAATCCTGTGAGGGGATAGTGGTAGCCAGATGCACAACGGCATCTACGCCGGCTAAGGCGTTTGTGAGCTGGGCAATATCATGCCCCTGGCCAGCAAGAGGGGTGACCCGCATGGCGTGCAACATCACGCGGCTGGCATCGTTGCGCGCCAATGCTATCACCTCGTGCCCATGCGCCAGCAGCTGAGGGATAAGCGCCCGTCCGATTAGCCCTGTTGCACCGGTGACGAAGATGCGCATGGTGCCTCCCTTCTCGCTAGTGGCTGTTAGTCCACTGCCAACCGTTCGCTGCTAACCGTCCTCTTTAGCATTATATGAAAGGTCGTCATTCATACAAGTCTCGGCGGCGTTTATGACTGTCACCTACACGGCGGGCGGATTGCCCCCAGTGTCTCAGCCCCATCCCTCGCCACATCTTTCGCCATTCCGGCCTGTGTTAGGCATAATCTTCCCCATGAAACGCTTTCTTGTCTTTGTCACCCTGCTTTTTCTGTTGGCAGGATGCCGCCCTACTGTCGCTGTGGAGGAGGGCACTCCGCTCACGGCCACTCCCCAACCGGACAATGCCCTCGCCCTCGCGCCAACATTCTCACCATACCCCTCGCCAGCCGCTACACCCACTCCCGACCTGCCCCTCGGCTGGCAGGCGCACGCCGCCGCTGAGCAAGGGCTAGAAATCTATGTGCCGCCGGCTTGGGAGGTGACATCGCTGGATGCTTATCACCTGGACCTGCGCGAGGTGGACGGCATGGGTTGGTTGGAGATCGGTGTGCTGGATGAAGCAAGCGAGGCCGAATGGGGGCTGGATTACCGCCCTGCCATGCGTGCGGATGAGCTCATGACGGTGCTGCTCAACGCACTGCGCCAGAACGGCGACTTTGAGGAAGCGTACCCCTTGCTCACGCGCACAGGGCGCACGGCGTGGATCAGCACGGGAACCTATAAGGTGCTGAACGAGCGCCTGCTGATCGGCACCGTTGGCCTGTGGGAACGGGCTATCATCGTCATCGGACACGGGAGCGAGGGGGCTGCCGAGGCCGATGAGGAATGGGAGCGGCTGTCTGCCATCTACGAACAGATCATGTGGAGCATCACCCCGCAAGGTGAAAATTAAATAAACAATGTAGGGGCGGTTCGCGAACCGCCCCTACACTCCCATCATCCACTGTCACTTGCCCAAACGGGCCTTAAAGGCTGCCGTCAAGGCAGGCACCACTTTGAACAGATCGCCCACGATGCCATAGCGTGCCAACTTGAAGATGGGTGCTTCGGGGTCTTTGTTGATGGCCACGATCACCTTGCTGGTGCGCATCCCAGCCTGATGCTGCACTGCGCCGCTGATTCCGCAGGCGATATACAGGTCAGGCGAGACAGTTTTGCCCGTCTGCCCTACCTGGTGCTCGTAAGGGATCCAGCCTGCATCCACAGCGGCACGGCTGGCGCCCAGCGCAGCGCCCAGCACCTCGGCCAATTCGCGCAGCGGAGCAAAGCCCTCCGGCCCACCCACGCCGCGCCCGCCGGAGACGATGATGGCCGCATCGGTCAGGCTGACAGTGCTCCCCGCTGGCTCAAACCCCACCACTTTGGTGGCGATCTGGTCCTCCGTCAGCACCGCATTGACCTTCTCCACCTCACCGCTGCGGCTGGGGTCGGGTTGTGCTGCCGGAAAGGCCCGTGTGCGCACGGTGAGCATCTGGGGGCCGTCGCCCACCACCAGCACTTTGGCCATGAGCTTGCCCGAATAGACGGGCGTGGTGGCTTCAATCTTGCCATCCTTCAGCTCAGCACCCACCACATCTGAGATCAGCCCCGCCTCCAGATCGGCGGCCACGGCGGCCATCACATCGCTGCCGCGTGTGGTGGCACCTGCCAGAATCACAGCAGGCTGGCGCTCCTTGACCAACTGTCCCAGTAGCGCAGCGTAAGGGTCAAGCCGGAAGTCGGCCAGCGTTGCATCCTCGCAGACGATGGCTTTATCGGCACCGCGCCGGATGGCCTCCTCGCCCAAGGCTGCCGCATTAACGCCGAAGACCAGCGCCGTTAGCGGTTGGCCCAACCCATCGGCGAGCGTGCGGCCTAATCCCAGCGCCTCCCATGAGACGTTGGCGGCTTTGCCGCCTTGCTGCTCAATGAAGACCCAAATGCCGCTCATGGTCACACCACCTTCTCCGCGATGAGTTTGTCCGCCAGTAGCTCCGCTGCCTGCTCAGGGGTCTCCGCCTCAATGAACTCACAGGCGCCTTCACGTGGCGGCAGGGCATAAATCTGCGGCCATTGCACTTTAGGCCGCAACGAGGCATCCAGCCCCAAATCCGCCGCACTCCAGACGGGGATCTCCGCCCGCGAGGCCTTGCGGATGCCCATAAACGAGGGATAGCGCGGTTCGTTGATGTCCTTCACCACGCTGATCACAGCAGGCAGCCTGCTCTCCACGATCTGCTTGCCCTCCTCCAGCAGGCGCTCTACCTTGATGGTGCCAGCGGCGGGGTCTATTTCCAGAATCTTGAAGACGTAGGTGAGGGTGTTCCAGCCCAGCCGCCGCCCGACCTGCACCGGTGTCTGACCTGTGCCGCCGTCGGTGGTCAGTTTGCCGAAGATCACCAACCCCACGTCGTCCAGCTTCTTGATCGCCGCAGCCAGCGCCCGTGACGTGACCAGCGTATCCGCCCCTCGGAAGAGCGGATCGCTGATGAGGAAGGCCTCATCCACCCCCATCGCCAGGGCGTGTTTGAGCGCCTCTTTGGTCGCCTCGGTGCCTACTCCCAGCACGGTGGTCGCTGCTGCCACGCCACGTTCCTTGAGCAGGATGGCCTCCTCAACAGCGTACTCATCCCAGGGGTTGATCACCAGTGGCGCGTCGCCCCACGTGACTTCGCCGCTCGGCGTCACCTCAACTTTGGCCGCCGTGTCGGGCGTCTCCTTGGTGCAGACTACGATGCGCAAGGTCATTTCCCTCCACTGGATGTGAAACCGGTCGTTGTTGCGGTTTTATTGTACCACAAAACCGACCGATCGGTAGATTCTGCACCACTTCGCCAATTGCTGCTATACTTGGCTGTAGTATCTCAAACACTACAGCAACAGAGAGCACTGTGACCAGCGACTTGATCGGACGCAGGCTAGGCCCCTACGAGATCACCGCCCTTGTGGCCGCCGGTGAGCGTCACGAGGTGTTTCGGGGGCGCCACACCCAGAGCCAACACGAGGTTGTTATCCACATCGTTGGGCGCCGTGAGGCCAATGAAGCTGCCCCCGAGGCAGCCTTCCGCCGTGAGGCGCAGGCTATCGTTGCCCTGCAACATCCCGGGATTGTCCCCGTGTATGACTTCGGGCGTGTGGATGGCGGCTACTACCTGATCGCTGAGGAAGCACAGGGCACGCCGCTGGCCGACCTGATCGCCGAGGTGCGAGCGGGAGAGCGCTCACTGCCGCCTGATGACATGACCTTTATCATCCGTCAGGTGGCCGCCGCCCTGAGCTACGCTCATCGGCAGGGGGTAGTGCATCGCGCCGTCTCGCCGCACACTATCCTCATCACACGCAGCGGGCAGGCTCTGTTGGCCGATTTCGGCTTACCCCTGCTCTACAGCCAAGTAGGATCGCAGAGGGCACCGTTCGGCAGGCCGGAATACACGGCCCCCGAACTGCTGGCCGATGCCGGAACTGCCTCACCAGCCAGCGATATCTACTCGCTAGGGGTAGTGCTCTACGAATTGCTCACTGGTCAGCTCCCCTACGTGCCGGGGTCCGACCTAGATGCGGTGATGCGCACCCTCACCGGTTCAGCGCCTGACCCTCGCCTGCTTAATCCGGATATCCCGCCACCAGTGGCGCAGGTGGTGCTCAAGGCGTTGGCACAGTCGCCTGCCGAACGCTTCCCCAGTGCCCTGCACCTTGCCGAGGCACTGGAGCGCGCCTACAAACCGCAGGCCGCCGTGCCACGCACAGCGCGCCGCCGTGCCACGACTTCCCCTACCCCAAGCCGCGCCACTCCTGACAAACAGCCGAGGCGACGTACTTCCCGTTCCTCAACAATGACGTGCCTGGGGCGCGCCATCCTGATCGTGATCATCATGGCTCTCTTAGGTGGGGCAATGTGGGCCCTCCTGCGCACGCTGGGTGTGTTCACACGCTCCACTCCCGCCGTCCCGCAGGCAGAGGCCACGCTGGCCGATGTTCTTCCCCCACCCACCGTTGCACCGACCCTACCGCCTACCACAACCCCACTCCCCACGCCCACACCTCTCCAGCCCGCTATGGCCACACCCATCGCACCGCTCTCGCTGACTTCGCTGGATGTGGGCAGCAGCGCCTTCCGCTTGATTGATGGCATGGTGATGCAGTTCGTCCCCGCCGGCCCCTTCCTGATGGGCGGCGCCGACCGCTACGCCGCACCCGATGAGCAGCCCCGACATACCGTCGTGCTCAGCGACTTCTGGATGGACCGCACCGAGGTCACCAACGCCCAGTATGCGCTCTGTGTAGCAGATGGCATCTGTTCACCACCCACCAACCGCCGCTTCTTTGACGATGCGCTTTTTGCCCACTATCCGGTGATCTACGTCCCACACGCCAGCGCCGTCACCTACTGCCTGTGGCTGGCGCAGAAGAGCGGCGCGCCCATCGGCCTGCCTACCGAAGCCCAGTGGGAGAAGGCCGCTTCGTGGGACCCTCTCACCGAGACGGCTCGCACCTACCCTTGGGGGAATGAGGCTCCCAACAGCGAGCGGCTGCGCTATCAGGGCAACCCTGTGATCGGCATTGCGCCGGTGGGATCGCTGCCTGCTGGGGCAAGCGCCTACGGTGTGCTGGACATGGCGGGCAACGTGTGGGAGTGGGTGGCTGATTGGTATGATGCCGCTGTTTATCAACGCAGCGGCCTTCCTGTTGATCCCAGCGGGCCACCGAGCGGCACGCACCGCGTCATACGTGGTGGCGGCTGGTATGACGATTTCACACAGGTGCGCACCTCGGTGCGGGGGCAGGCCCCGCCTACTAGCGCCGCTAACAACATCGGTTTCCGTTGCGCCCTTAATAGCCGCCGACCCCCTGCATCTGGCACCATTGCCCTTACCCCGCTGGAATTAGCACAGGGACTGGTGACCCTCCTGCCTGCCGCACGCACCGAGAGCGCCAACAACCCTGCCGTGCTGGATGAGTGGACGATGGCGCTGGATGCGCTTGTGCTGGCCCTGCAAAACAGCGACAATCAAGCTGCACGTGCGTTGATAGATGAGCGGCTGGAACGCTTGGCCGATCAGGAAGAAGCCGGGCTGCTCTCGCCCTCTCTGGCCCGCCAGCTTGAAGAGGCATTGCACTGGATGCAGCAGCAACCTGATCTCTCCACACCATGATGTTTATCAAGCTACCAGTGAGACAGAACACTCTAAGGCAGGTGTAACGGTGATATGATGGTTTTCCGAGACTTCAGGCAACATCCTACCCCCGAACACCGCGCCAGCAGCGCCGAAACTCTGCTGGCCCTCAATCAGGTGGATGAGCGCACGCTTGTGCGTCTCTCGGCGCTGAGCTTGCCGGAGATTGCCGAGATCAAACAGCAGGTTGCCGACATCTTCCCGGCGGGCAACCTGCCGGGCTTAGTCCTCTCCGGTCTGGCCTCACTAAAGGGCCGCCGCATCACCTCCCAACGTGCGCAGGAGGACCTCAACACGCTCTTTCAGGGTGCCAGCCTCGTGCCGCAGGCCCTCTACAGCGTGCTGATCGGCGGGCCGGCGGTGGTGCTTCATGTTTACCAGATGCTTCTCCGTCTGGTGGGCAAGAGCCTTGATGAGGCTTTCCCCGAGGGGATATGGCAGTTCTACACCCAGTTTGGCCTGCGGGAGGACAGCGCACGCTTCACGGTGGAGACTACCGCCTATTACCGCGAACGCCCACGCAACGCCTCATTGGTGGATGACATCACCGCCTGGCTGATGACCGCCATCTACACGCTGTTTGATTCGGACGGCCTCAACAGTGCCCTGTGGACCGAGTGGACTACTCTACGGTTGCTGCTAGAAACGGCGGAGCCACTGGAGCCGACCCAGAAGCGCCTGTTCTCCTCTCTGGTGCGCGGCTGGCTGGCCGTGCGCCCTTATCGTACCTCGGCGACAATGTCCTACGCCGAGGCGCGCACCGCTGCCTTTGACCAGTACATCAAATCCTTTGTGGATCAGCTCCCCGCTGATAAAGTCCAGCAGATCGCACGCAGGCTGGAGGAACTGGCCCGCGAGGAGCGCCAAGCCTATCAACGTCAGATGAGCCTGCTGGCGTACCTCAAGCCGCACCGCTATTATGATGAGCGCATCCCCATCCCCTTGTGGCGAGCCAAGGTCGGTCTGATCTGGCGTGGGCACATCTATTTGTTTGATCTTTGCGCACAGGACGCTCAGGAGCGCCCGCTGGGCTTCACACTGGACGGCGGGACGTGGCCGCTCACCTTTGACGAGGGCAGGCGCCCACTTGATGCGGAGGGGCGTCCACTTGCCCTGCGTGGCGGCTGGCTCTACCGCCCCAGCACCGGTGGCTCCGAGGAGCTGGTCGGTTACCTCGCCCCTGTTGACCCCGCCCGCATTAAGGGCAAAGTGGCCGCGCTGCTGCAAACGCAACGCTTGCCATCCGCCACTTCGGTGGACTTGCGTCTGGTAGCCATGCCGCGCAGTCAGCAGGAGCAGTTGCGCGGTCTGCTGCCATCTTCCACCCGTGCCGCACTGGATGAGCTGGCCTATGCACCTATCCTTATCAATTGGGACGAACAGGATAATAGCCTGCCTCTCGGCGAACTGCGGCGGCAGGCACGGCGCGGTGTGGGCGACCACCCCCTGACTATCCTACGCACACCTGACAGCGTTATCTTTGACCTCTCGCCCATCTTCTTTGACGGCCCTACGGGGCTGGCGTTGGCCGAGGCGATGACGAATCAGGCCGTTAAATGGTGCCAGCAGCTGACGCTCATCGGCCCGCAGGCCGTGCCCACCCCTCCGGCGCTCAACTTGATCGGCTGCGATGCCTTTGAGGCCGCCCTGATCAGCCCTGCGCCAGCCGAACGTCCTGTTGAGGTTAATGCCGAGACCGCTATTGATGATCTGGAGCCGTTTGAGCGCACGCGCCTCTGGCTACGCCAGCGCGGTGTGGTGCTGACCATTAACGATCTGCTGCTGTTGGCGCGCATCCGGCAAGCAGCGGATTATCGCCCCAACAAAGAGGTGGCGCGCGCTATCGCTGAGTTGCCCGAGGGCTTGCGCAAGCAGGTAGTCAACTCGCTAGAGGCGACCTCAGTAGGCGTCAACCCATCCCTGCTGATCCTGATGGATGCCTCGCTCATGGCACCCCGCGAACGCACCTACCCCGCCACCTTCCGCAATCCCCTCAGCGGCCTGATTGGCGCCTACAACGCTGCCTCCGCCGCACTGGACGACTACAACAAAAGTCACAAGGACGACCAATGGGCAACCTTCTCCGCTCGCCGTGATGAGCTCTTCGCCTACCTCAACGCCTTCGGTCAAGTGCTGGATGCCATCAAAGCCATTGCCATGCGCGGCGAGAGTGCCCAGACGGCCACCACGCGCCTGCTGGCGCATCTGCCAGCCTCCATGCAGAGCTTGCTCATCAGCCTACCGGAGCGTGTGGAGATATTGGGGGAGGTGTTGAAGGGCGAGGAGGTATTCTCCAATATGGGACGAGCAGCGCGGGGCACCTCCGTTGCGCGCTACGAAGGCCCCCGAGATGATGGGCACAGCAAGGTGTTGGTGTGGGGCATCCTTACTGATGGAGCGGGGCGTATGCGCATTTCCCTGCGCGATTTCCGTCCCCATGTAGCGCCGCTTGTTGCCGCCGGACACACGGCGCTGGCAAACGCCCTCGCGCATGATTACGTGGAAAGCTATGCTGCCACGCTCACCAGCACAGTGCAGCGCCTTGGTGAGATTGCCACAGCGGAGGATATCATGCGCTGGGAATAGGAAGAAGGAGGTTACCGAACTTTAAGGAGGTGGCTGTTCAGGTATGGATACACAGACTGCATCATCCCAACGTTATTACTGCTCGCTAGCTTCGCAGGAGGCAGGGGAGCAACTGTTCGGCAGTGCCACCCGCACCGATATTTGGCTGGCACTGGAGTACAGCGGCGCATGGCACAGCAAGGCCTTTGAGCAGAGCGCCCTCCCCCAAGCGGTGAAGGATTACCTCTCTGCGCAGGCAGCGGCGCTCCCCAACGCACGCATTCAGCTCATCCGCCGCCAAGAGGGGAGCTCCGAGATCGCCTTTTATGTCGCTGTCTCCCACAAGGTGGATCCCCTGTTCTACGCCTTCCGACTGCGCACCTACGAAGACCTACTGGCGCTGGACATCGCCGCTATCGCCGCCGGCGATGCAGCCTATGCCTCCCACCTCAGCGCCGAAAAGTTGTATCTGGTGTGCACCAACGGCGAACGCGATGCCTGTTGCGGTCGCTTCGGTGCCGCGACCTTCGCCGCGCTGGCGCAGCTTGATACAGGCGCAGTATGGCGCACTACCCACGTGGGTGGCCATCGCTTCGCCCCCAACGTGATCGTCTTGCCGCACGGCATCTTCTACGGGCGCGTGGCGGCAGAGGACGCTCAGCGCGTGCTGGAGGATTACAGGCAGGGGCGCCTTACACTGGACCGCCTGCGCGGGCGGGCATGCTACCCGCCGGAGGCGCAGGTGGCAGAGTACTTCCTGCGTGCTGAAACGGGCATAGATGCCCTAGAGGCTCTGCGTCTGCTGGAAGTGCAGCCCAGCGCCCCAGAGCAGTGGCTCGTCCGCTTTGAAGAACGGAGCACAGGCCGCACGCACACGTTGGAGATCGCCGCTGAAGCAGTGGAACCGTCCATTCGCAAGAGCTGCGCAGATACAGTGGCCGAGCCGATCACGCGCTACCGCCTGCTGCGCCACCTCTCATGACAGAAAATCCCCCTCCGTGCGCTCCCTGCACGGAGGGGGACAATGAGACTTTGTCTCTCCCTTCACGCCCGCACTGTGAAGGCGGCGGCCTTACGCAGCAGCCACCAACGGATGAAGGGGCGCAGCAACGCTACCAGATAACGCCGCGGACCCAGCGCTCGCTTGAGGTCCTCCACATAGTCCTCAAGTGTGTGCCGTTGAAACTTGAGCACGCGCTGGCTTTCGCGCGTGTCCAGCCAGTCTGTGGGATACGGCTCACTGGCGAAGAGATGCTCAGGCAGCATCCCTACGCCCACTGCCCGCAGGACGTTCTCCACCAAATCACGATGGCGCACCTGACAGCGCGGCCCGCCGCCGATGAGCCATATGCGGCCCCAGATGGTCTCATCTTCCAGCCCGTTGGCAATAGCCATGGCCACATCCTGCGGATGCACAAACTCAATGCGATTGTCCAGCGGCACCTCAAACATGGCGGGGTCAAGCACCAGGCGCACCGGTAGCGCTGCCCCCAGCCGATAGATCGCCCAGATGAGGCCGGAACGCCGCACCATCTCCTCACACTCTACCTTGTGGCGGGCGTAGTGCTCAATGGGCTGCGGGGGATCGTCCACTGTGCGCGGCGGGGGCTGGTGTTGCGTCCTGCCGTAGATATGGAGTGAAGAAGCGAACAGCAAGCGGGGCGGTTGAGGCTGGGCTTGCATGGCCTCAATAAGGTGGCGCGTGCCACCCACATTGATCGCCCGCGCCCACTCCGGATCGTCTTCGCTGCTGACGCCTGTAGCCGAAAGGCGCGGGATCACGAAGGCCAGATGCACCACTACCTCCTGTCCCTGCACGGCGGCAGCCACATCCTGCGGACGCCGCAGGTCGCCCCACATGACTTCTGCCTTACCCCGCAGGCGCTGCGCCATCTTCTCGTTAGCTTTCGTGTGGAGGTCAAAGCAGCGCACCTCATGCCCACGCAGGAGCAACTCCTCCAGCGTGGCTGTCCCAATGTTGCCAAAGGCACCCGTCAACAGTACTTTCATCGTTCCACTCACCTCTTGTTTAGACCTTCCAAAAGTATCTGGATGGATTGTTGGGAAACCTGCTGCCAGTCGGCACCTTGCGGATCGAGCAAACCCGCCATCAGCAGCCCCGCCCCCAGTGCCAAGATGGCCCAAGCAGCCACCTGTGGATCAACGGGGCGTAGCGACCCTTCCGCTACCCCACTCTCTACCAGAGCGGCAAAGAAGTCACGAAAGCGGTGCAGCGGCTCCACCGTGCCTTGCCACACCTGCGCATTGCGGGCGGCTTTGCTCCAGAATTCCAGATAGATGGGCAGTTTGTCGCTCGCCGTGTGCAGGATTTCCCCCACCAGCCCTGCCATAGCGATAAGACTCTCCGGCACGTTGGCGGCTCCGCCACGCAGCGCCGCCATTTGGGCATCGGTTGCCCCCACCCAACGCTGCAGCAGGGCCAGAAACACCTCCTGCTTGCTGGCAAAGTGATGATAGAAGGCCCCTTTGCTCAGCCCCGCACTGGCACAAATTTCGGCTACGCCGGTGGCATCGTAGCCATAGCGGGCAAAACACTCTTCGGCGGCGGCAAGGATGCGGGCGCGCGTTTCTTCGGCTTGTTGCTGCTTGCGGTTCATGTCTTTTCGTTACTCCGCTTACATACCGACCGGTCGGTATCTATTCTAGCACGCAAACGACGGCAACGCAAGAGGCCGCCGCGTTTCGGCATAAAAACACCCCCTCCTCTTGCCAAAAGGAGGGGGCACATCCCTGTACGATCGCTGCTTGAGACGCAAACAGGCCTTAACGCCGCCTGCGGCGCTCGCTGCGCACGCCAAGCTGCCGCCCCGGCAGCACCAATTCGGCCACGATCAGCAGGAGCACCGCTCCCACTGTGGCATTGATGATGGCGTCAATAAATCCCACGCCCGTAAGGCCTCCGGGCAGCAAAAACTGATTCATGACAAAGCCACCCACAAAGGCCCCCGCAATGCCCAGCAGGATGTTGATCAAGCATCCCATGCGCTCAGCGCGCAGCAACAGGCTGGCCAGATACCCCGCCACCGCCCCGGTGATGATCCAGCCCAGAAGGTTGAGGAAAGCGCCCAGTGTCACCTGCGTCCGCTCCTTTCCATCGCGCTGAGGTTACCTGCCTGTTGGTGGTGTGGGGGGTGCGGCCGCACGCGCTATCTGATTCTGCAACAGATTCGCTGTCACACGTGTGTTTTCCTCCACAGCGATGGCAAGAAAGACGCTCTCACCCAGCGCGAAGAGCGTCAGTGCCAGCCCGCCGCCGTAGAGGATCAAAAACAAGCTCAAGCTGAGGAGCACCCCATAATAGAAGATGCCGCCCACTGTTCCGAACCCGGGAGTGGGGAGATCCAACTCATTGCTCAACGCATCCATCGTCACCCCACCAATGACGCTGGTCAGGCAAACCACCAGCACAAGCAGCACCGTGACCACGCCGACAATGATGCCCAGCACCTTGTAAATAGTGCCAACAATGCGCAGCGCCCAGTAGCGCTTCTCCACCATCTCGCTTGCTCCTTTCCGTGGATGATGCCTGGCCCCAGCCCGGCTCCTACTCGTTGAACATCGCCCCCACCGAAATGCCCTTGTGCGCCCGCCAGATGACCTCGCCCAACAGATCCGCCACCGAGAGGATGGTCATATTGGGCAGGCGGTCCTGTGGCGCCAAGGGGATGGTGTTGGTAAAGATAAACTCACGCACGCGGTTTTGCAAGCGAGCCAGACGCTCCAGCGCTGGCGGCGAGAACACAGCATGGGTGAACGCCACTGTGATCTCCAACGCCCCCTCGTGATCCAGCTTCTCCACAGCCTCCTCCAGCGACCCCGCCGTGTCAATCTCGTCATCCACCAGCAGCACGTTACAGCCCTGCACCTTGCCGATCAGCGAGCGGGCGGAGGTTTTCTCTCCCTCGCGCTTCTTCTCAATAAAGGCCAGCGGCAGGTTCAGATCGCGCGCCCACCAACGCCCACCTTTGGCATATCCCAGGTCAACCGTTACAACAACGGTGTTATCCAGCGGCACGTTGGCCTTCACATAGTCACGCAGCAGGTAGCGGGCAGTGAGCACATCGCCGGGGATGCTGAAGAAGCCCTGAATCTGCATGGCGTGCAGGTCAATGGTCATGTAGCGGTCAGCACCAGCGATCTGGATCATATCGGCCACCAGCCGTGCTGTGATGGGCGTGCGCGGCTGATCCTTCTTATCCGTGCGGCCATAGGCCATGTAGGGGATTACCGCCGTGATGCGCCCCGCCGAATCGCGTCGCACGGCGTCCAGCGTGATCAGCAACTCCATCAGCATATCGTTGACCGGGCGCGTAATGGACTGGATGATATACACATCCTGCCCCCGCACACTCTCGGCAAGGCTGACAAAGGTGTTATCGTTGGAGAATTTTCGGATCTCACGCTTGGCGAGGGGGATGGGGGTGCCGCAACGCCGCGTGAGATAAGCCGAGATTTCAGCGGCGAGGTCCGGTATGGCTGTCCCCGCCAGAAGCTTAATGTCCCCGTAAATGCCCGGGGCGCGTATCAGGTCGCCCTCATTGGTCGCTTTCATGGCGAAGCAGACTCCTCCTCTTGCATCAAAAGCGCAACCGCCGCGTGCGGTTCCATCTCGCGGGCAGCGACGCGTGCCACCAACGCCTCCACCTGTGCCCGCTCCACGCGCGAAAGCAGGCGAGCGGTGAGGGCATCACACAGCAGGCGGTCCAGCTCAGTCAACACGCGCAGGCGTTCGCGACGGGCCAACTCGCCGCTCTCGCTCAGGTAGGCGCGGTGTGCTTCTACCGCGGCCAGCAGCTCCGCAACGCCCTCACCGCTGAGCGCATTGGTCTGCACGATGGGTACCTGCCAACGCGGTGGACTGTTGCCGCTCTCCTCCTCAGGTGGCAGGACAATAGTCATGAGGCGGCCATGATGGGAAACTCGTCGCGGGGTGCGGTTGCCCAATTCCAGCGCCGCCCGCAAGGCGCGCGCCACATTGTCCGCACGTGGGTCATCGGACTTGTTCACCACTATCACATCTGCTATTTCCAATATCCCCGCCTTGAGCGCTTGCACCTCATCCCCCAGGCCGGGTGCCTCTGTGACAATGACGGTGTGCGCATGGCGGGCGATATCCACCTCAGCCTGGCCAGCACCGACCGTCTCAATGAGGATGACGGCAAAGCCTGCCGCGTCCAGCAAGCGGATCACGTCGGCGGTGGCGCGCGCCAGCCCGCCGAGGTTGCCCCGCGAGGCCATGCTGCGGATGAACACACCGCCATCGCCCGCCAGATCGCGCATGCGGATACGGTCGCCGAGGATGGCCCCGCCGGTGAAAGGGCTGCTGGGGTCCACCGCCACGATGCCCACCGTGCGCCCCTGCGCACGCAGAGCCAGCGCCATCTGATTGACGAGCGAGGACTTGCCGGTGCCGGGGGCACCCGTCACGCCGACAAGATGGGCGCGGCCAGTGTGGGGGTAGATAGTTGCCAGCACCTCTGCCGTGTGAGGAGCAGTGGGGGCGTTCTCCACCAGCGTGATCAAGCGCGCCAGGGCGCGGCGATCGCCCGCCAGCAGGCTTTCTGCCAAAGCAAGGGGATGATCGCTCACCGCTTAACCTGCGCCACCGCGCGGTGGATGGTCTCAACGATCTGCGAGGTGAGGGCGCCCGGGCCGAAAACGGCCGTCACGCCCAGCTCTTTGAGGCGCGGGACGTCCTCATCGGGGATGATGCCACCCACGATGACCACCACATGATCCAGACCATACTGGCGCAGCAGGTCCATCAGGCGGGGCACCAGCGCCATATGTGCTCCGGAGAGGATACTAAGGCCAATGACATCCACATCTTCCTGTAAGGCGGCCTCGGCGATCATCTCGGGAGTTTGGCGCAGGCCGGTGTAGATGACCTCCATGCCGGCGTCGCGCAGGGCGCGGGCGACCACTTTCGCGCCGCGGTCGTGGCCATCCAGGCCGGGCTTGGCAATCAACACGCGGATTTTCCGTTCGGTCATAGGGGAGGGGGCCTCCTCAATGCGGGTACGCCTATCTCTGAGGATATTATAGAACCGGCGGCGGGAGAGTGCCAAGACACCACGTCTGTTTATTGCCATCCACGGGGGCGGATGTTATACTGTGCGCCGTTACACAAATCAACAACAAGCGCAAGCCGTCGCAGGGGCGCTGCCCCCTCACTACGACCGAAAGTCTGCGCCGCAGGGCGCACACAGGCATCCAAAGGAGTCTCGCTTCGGTGAGTGAATGGACCTTCATCGCCATCCTTGCGCTCGTCTCGGTGGTCACGCCGCTCGCGCCCATCCTGCTAGGGCGGCTGCTCGGCCCGCACAAGCCCAATCCGGCCAAAAACAGCACCTATGAATGCGGTATAGAGACCTACGGGGATACGTGGGTGCAGTTCAAGGTGCAGTATTACATCTTTGCGCTGGTGTTCCTCGTGTTTGATATTGAGGTGGTATTCCTCTACCCTTGGGCGGTGGCCTACAACCGCCTGGGGCTGTTTGGGGCAGTGGCGGGCATCGTCTTCATCGTGACATTGGCCGAGGCGCTCATCTACGCCTGGCGCAAGGGTGCGCTGGAGTGGCTGTAACGCTATCTACCTGCCAGCTGATAACCACAAAGCCGGTTATCGGCTTTTTTGTGCGCCGCCCTGCGAGCGCGGCGGCGTAAAGGGAGTTTGCGTGCATGGCGGATGTCTTCACCACACTGTATGAATGGTTAAGGGGCTTGCTGGCCGGTTGGGGGGTCAGCCAAACCTTGATTGACGTGATAATCAGCCTGCTAGGGGCGATCGTCATCGTCATCTACTTGCTGGTGCTGGCGCTCTTCATCATCTGGGTGGAGCGCAAAGTGGTGGGGCGCATTCAAGACCGTATCGGCCCCAACCGTGTTGGCCCTTGGGGGATTTTCCAGAACATCGCCGATGTGCTGAAGCTGCTGACAAAGGAGATCATCATCCCTACTGGCGCCGACCTCATCCCCTATATGCTGGCGCCGGTAGTGGCGGTGATGAGCGTCTTCCTCATCTGGGCGGCCATCCCCTTTGCACGGACGGCGGTGGGCAGCAACGTCAATATCGGCGTGCTGTACATCGTGGCGGTGAGCTCGCTGGGTGTTATGGCAGTATTGCTGGCAGGCTGGAGCAGCAACAACAAGTACGCGCTGCTGGGCGCATTCCGCGCCGTGGCGATGCTTGTGAGCTACGAGGTGCCCGTCATCCTGACGCTGCTGATTCCTGTGCTGCTGGCGGGCAGCATGCGCGTCAACGATATTGTGGAGGCGCAATCCATTGCCTATCTCTTCATGATGCCACTGGCCGCGCTGATCTTCTACATTGGCAATCACGCCGAGGCCGCCCGCGCCCCCTTTGACCTGCTGGAGGCAGAGTCGGAAATTGTGGCAGGCTTCCAGATTGAGTACAGCGGCATGGCGTGGGCGATGTTCTATCTGGCCGAGTTCCTGCACGCTTTCACCATCTCGGCGCTGGTGGCGACGCTGTTTTTGGGTGGTTGGCGCGGCCCGGGCGCCGATCAATACCCCACACTGGGGGTGGTGTACTTCTTCATCAAGACGTTCATCGTGTACTTCATCAACGTGTGGGCGCGGGGCACGCTGCCGCGCCTGCGCATTGACCAGATCATGAACTTCTCATGGAAGTTCCTCATCCCCCTCTCGCTGATCCTGCTGGTGGTAACGGTGGCCGCCGATAAGGTAGCCGCAGCGCTGATCCCCGGCTACGTGCTGGTGGGGTCGCTGCCGGAGATGCTGCCACGTGCCGCCGTGCTGCTCACCGTCAACGTGATCCTTGGCGTGCTGGTGGTGGCATGGATCGCCTACGAAGGGCGGCGGGAGCGCGCACGGCTCGCTGCCCACGAGATCGCCCCCATTGAGCGCCCAGCAGCAGCGCCATCAGCCAGCGGAATGGAGCAGGCGCGATGACCCTGACGCCTATGACCATCGCCTTTGCCGTGATGACCATCTTCACCCTCGGCGGAGGGTTGGGGGTGGTGGTAAGCCGCAACTTGGTGCATGCGGCGCTGTACCTGGTGCTGAGCCTGTTCGGTATAGCGGGCATGTTTATCCTGTTAGAGGCGCCTTTCCTCGCAGCGGTGCAGATTCTGGTCTATGTAGGCGCCATCTCGGTGCTGATCACGATCACGATCATGGTGACGCGCCGCGTGATGGGCATCAGCGAGCGGGTCAACCGTCAGTGGCCGGTAGCGGCGCTCGCTGCCGCGTTGGTGCTGGCGACGCTGGGTTTTGTGTTGATGAGCGAGTTCGCGGGCTTGGGGCCGGTGGCCGCTGTGCCCTCCGACAGCATTGAGCAGTTGGGAGCAGCCTTCGCCAGCCATCAGGGCTTTCTGCTGCCCTTTGAGGTGGCCTCAGTGCTGCTGCTGGCAGCGCTGATCGGCGCGATCGTGGTGGCGAGGGAGTAGGAGCAGCCAGCAACTGGCTCACGGCTACTTTTGGAGCGAGGTGGATGATCCCATTGCACTTTTACCTCCTGGTGGCGGCAGCGCTGTTCGCACTCGGAGTGTACGGCGTGCTGGCGCGGCGCAATGCCGTCGCTATTCTGATGAGCATTGAGCTCATGCTCAACGCGGTGAATCTCAATCTGGTGGCCTTCTGGCGCTATCTGGCGCCGCAGCAGGTCAACGGGCAGATGTTCGCCGTGTTCGTCTTCGCCGTCGCCGCAGCAGAAGCGGCGGTGGGATTGGCGCTCATCATCTCCATCTACCGCAACCGTCAGACGGTGATTGCGGAAGACATCAACATGCTGAAGTGGTAGAGGACCGATCATGAATCTCGGAATCCTGGTGTGGCTCATCCCGCTCTTGCCGCTGGCGGCCTTTTTCATCATCCTGCTGTTCACACGCCACAGCAAGCGCTTGAGCGATCTGGTTGCCGTGGGGGCGATGCTGGGCATGTGGGCAGTGGCCATCGTTGTCTTGGTGGCGGCCATCCGCACGTCGCACCTCGGCGAGCACCCCATCCAGTCGTCCTTCCTGTGGCTGCCGCTCGGCCCCTCCGCCGAGACGGGCTTCCGCATGGGAGCGCTGGTGGACCCGTTAGGTGCATTGATGCTGTTCTTCGTGCCGCTCACAGCGACGATGATCTTCATCTACAGCACGGGCTACATGGCGAGCGGCCACTACTGGACGGAGGTGCGGCTGGCGCCCGGTCAGCAACCGCCCGAAGGAGCGGTGCAGGATGAGGCAGGGCGCTGGCTGGTGCGCTTTGATGCCAGCGCATGGAAAGCGCGCTTTATGGCCTACATCTCGCTCTTTGCGGGCGGGATGTTGCTGCTGAGCATCGCTGACAACCTGCTACTGCTCTTCATCGGTTGGGAGGTAATGGGCTTCTGCTCCTATGCGCTGATCGGCTTCTGGCACAACCGCGTCTATCCCAACCAGCCCAAGCGCATGACGCCCATGATAGCCGGCATCAAGGCCTTTATGACGACCCGCGTGGCGGACGTGCTGATGCTGCTGGGCATCGCCTGGCTGTATGCGTACACGGGCACGCTCAGCTTCCGTGAAATCCTCTACAACGAGGAGGTGCTGCACGCATTGGAGGCCGCCGCCTTCCCCAATGTGGCCGCGCTGCGCGGGTTGACGGTGGCCGGAGCGATCGGGGTGCTGCTGTTCATCGGCACGGTGGGTAAGAGCGCCCAGTTCCCCCTGCACACATGGTTGCCGGACGCCATGGAAGGCCCCACACCGGTCAGCGCCATGATCCACGCTGCGACGATGGTCTCGGCGGGCGTGTATATGATTATTCGCATGTACCCGCTGATGACGGTGGGCTACGAGGGTCATGGCTTCACCCTGCCGATGCAGGTGATGGCCTTCATCGGGGCCTTTACGGCGCTCTTTGCAGCGACCATCGCGCTGGCGCAGCGCGACATCAAGAAGGTGCTGGCCTATTCCACTATTAGCCAGCTGGGCTATATGGTGGCAGCGGTGGGCATCGGTGCCTATGTGGCCGCTGCCTTCCACCTTATGACGCACGCCATCTTCAAGGCGCTGCTCTTCCTCGGCTCCGGCTCGGTGATCCATGCGGTGGAGCACGGTGAGGAGCACGCCCATCATCACGGCCATCACTTCCCCCTTGACTTTGACGCACAGGATATGTTCAACATGGGCGGGCTGTGGCGGCGCATCCCGCTGACGGCGTGGACGTTCCTCATCGGTGGACTAGCGCTCTCCGGCTTCCCATTGGTGACGGCGGGCTTCTGGTCTAAGGATGAGATTCTGGCGGATGCCTACGCTCACGCACCGACGGTATTCGTGACGTTGGCCATCGCCGCCTTTTTGACGGCCTTCTACACCATGCGGCAGATTGGTCTCACCTTTGCAGGCGAACCACGCACCCATGCCGCTGCCGAGGCCAGCCAGAACGACTGGCGTATGAACCTGCCGTTGGTGATCCTTGCCTTCTTCGCCGTGACGGCGGGCTATGTGGGCGTACATGAGGAGTTCCCCCTGCTGGGGCGGCTGCTAGGCGGCAACCCCTTCCACCGCTTCATCGGTGGGACACTGCTGGAGCATCCAGAGACGCTGCCGTTTGACTTCACCCCGCTCGCGGTCTCGGTGGCGGTGGCGCTAGGCGGGCTGCTCATCGGCTGGCTGGTATATGTGCGCAGGCCGCTGGCCGCTGGTCAGCCCGACCCATTGCGGAGCTTCCTCGGCCCCCTCTACACGCTGCTGGAGAACAAGTACTACATTGATGAGCTGTACGACTTGATCTTCGTGCGCCCAGCACGGTGGTTTGCTGAGAAGGTGGTCTATCTGTTTATCGATCGGGGCATCATTGACGGCTTCCTGCACAGCGTAGCCCGCACCATGGAGTGGATCGCCTTCCGCAACAAGGACTTTGACACCTTCATCGTCAACGGTGGAGCGGACGACCTGGCGCAGGGCATCGGCAATCTGGGCGCCGCGTTCCGCCATCTGCAATCGGGGCGGGTGCAGCAGTATCTGGCCGTTGCCGTAGCCGGTACGCTGGTGCTGGCAGGGGTGTTCGCGTGGGCGCTGTTTTTGCGCTAGGCAGGAGTCTCTTTCCCTGCCCCTCCCCCCTGATGGGGAGGTGAGTTTGAACACAGGCTTTGAGAGGGCGAACTAAGGGCAGACCTCTATGGATTTCTTCAAGGATTATGCACTGACCCTGGTAACCTTCATCCCGCTGGTGGGAGCGGGGTTGGTGATGCTGTTGCCTGCGCGGGCCAAAACGCTCATCCGCTGGACGACGCTGATCATCAGCCTCATCCCGCTTGCCATCAGCGTGATGCTGTGGGTGTGGTTCCAGCAGGACCCCTGCAACGACCTTGTGGCACGGGCTTGCTTTGAGCAGAAGGTGCTGTGGTTCCCCATCCTCAATGCCAGCTATCACCTTGGCGTGGACGGCATCAGCCTGACGATGGTGTTGCTCACCGCGCTGCTGACGCCGCTGGCAGTGCTCATCTCATGGAACATTGAGGAGCGTGTGCGCCTGTACATGGCGCTCTTCCTCATGCTGGAGATGGGCATGATGGGCGTCTTCGTGGCATTGGACCTGCTGCTCTTCTTCGTCTTCTGGGAGTTCGGCCTCGTGCCGATGTACTTCCTGATCAACCTCTGGGGCAGTGGCAACCGCGAATACGCCAGCATGAAGTTCTTCCTCTACACTATGGCGGGGTCGCTGGGGCTGCTGTTGAGCATCCAGCTCATCGGGCTGACGATGGGCACGTTTGACATCCCCGCGCTGATGGTGCATTGGCCAGCCTTCGGCGGCGACACGCCGACTGGCACGCTGCTCGGCGTGGGGGTCACCCTCATCAAGAACGTGGCTTTTTGGCTGTTCACCATCGCCTTTGCCATCAAGGTACCGGTGTGGCCGTTCCACACGTGGCTGCCGGACGCCCACACCGAAGCGCCCACCGCCGGTTCCATGATTCTGGCGGGCGTGCTGCTCAAGCTAGGGGCGTATGGCTTCATCCGGCTGGTACTGCCGCTCTTCCCAGAGCAGGCGCACGCCTTCGCACCGTTCCTCGCTGTGCTGGCCATGCTGGCGATCGTGTTGGGCGCATTTGCCTCCTTCGGGCAGACGGACTTCAAGCGGTTGGTGGCCTATAGCTCCGTCAACCACATGGGGTTTGTGGTGCTGGCGGTGGCTGCCGCCGGTTGGGTGGGCTTGGATGGCCGCTTTGATGCCGAAGGGCTGAACCGACTGAACGCCACCATCGCGCTGAACGGCGCGGTGCTGCAGATGTTCAACCATGGGCTCAGTGCGGCGGCGATGTTCGCGCTGGTGGGCATGATGTATGACCGCCTACATACCCGCGACCTGAACAAGATGGGCGGGCTGTGGGTGGCTGCGCCGGTGTATGGTGGCATCATGATCTTTTCGTCTATGGCCTCGCTGGGACTGCCGGGCCTGAACGGCTTTGTGAGCGAGTTCATGGTGGTGCGGGGGGTGTGGCCGGTTAACCCACTCTTCACCGCGCTGACGGCCGCCAGCATGTTGGGGCTGCTGTTCACCGGCGCCTACATCCTGAAGGCCATCCGCCACGTGCTCCACGGACCGCTGAATGAAGAGGCCATCGCCATGGCGCATGGCCGCCCCTTGGAGATCAACGTGCGCGAGGTGGTAGCGATGGCGCCGTTACTGGTGCTGATGCTGGCCATCGGCATCTTCCCAGCATGGATTGTGGGGGTCATCAACGATACGGTGACGAGGCTGCTCTCCTAGCCTCATCCCCTCCCTGCCTTTCCCAAGCGGAGAGAGGGGCGGGGGTGAGGCCTGAGGAACAGACAATGGTTTACGTTGGGTGAGCAGTAGATCACATTCATAAGTGCGGACAGGGCACATCATGGACTTTCCGTTTCTGACGATCATCACCTTTACGCCGATTGTGGCAGCGATCATCCTGTTCCTGCTGCCCAGCGAGACAACGCTGGACGCCCAGAAAGACAAACAGCGCATTGAGTCGCTGCGCACCGCTGCACGGGTGATCGCAGCAGTAGCGACGTTCATCAGCCTGATGCTCTCGCTGTACGTCTACTTTGGCGTCAATCGGGCCTATGCCGCCGGTCTGGCCGGGCCGTTCTTCTTTGAGGATGGGCGCTGGGACTGGGTACCGCAACTGGGCATCGGTTACCACCTCGGCGTGGACGGCGTGAACGCGCCCATGATCCTGCTGACGGGGTTAGCCTCTTTCACGGGCGTGCTGATCTCGTGGGGTATTAACGACCGCCCACGCGAGTTCTTCGCCTTCTTCATGCTGCTGGTGGCGGGCGTGTACGGCGTGTTCGTGGCGCTGGACGTCTTCATGCTGTTCTTCTTCTACGAACTCGCCATCTTCCCCATGTACGTGCTCATCGCCACATGGGGTTGGAAGGTGACGCGGGAATACGCCGCCATGAAGCTAACGCTCTACATCCTTGTCGGCTCGGTGGTGGCGCTGATCGGCGTGATCGCCATGTACTTTGTGGCCCGCGATGCCGGTCTAGACATGACCTTTGACATCACCAGCTTCATGCAGGCGCGGGACGCCGGCGTCTATGACCGCCCCTTTGAGCTACCGCTTAACCTCGGCCTGGCGACCTTCGCCAAGGTGTGGTTTCCCTTCATCTTCCTCGGTTTTGGGGTGCTGGCGGGCGTCTTCCCCTTCCATAACTGGAGCCCAGATGGCCATGTGGCAGCACCGACTGCCGTTTCCATGATCCACGCGGGCGTGCTGATGAAGCTGGGGGCGTACTCGGCGCTGCGCATCGGCGTGATGCTGCTGCCGGAAGGGGCGCGCACCCACTTGATCTGGATCGTGTTCCTCTCGCTCATCAACGTCGTCTATGGCTCCATGATCGCCATGGTACAGCGCGATTTCAAGTATGTGATCGGCTTCTCCTCCGTCTCGCACATGGGGTTGGTGAGCATGGGCTGGGCGACGATGAACCTGACGGGCATGACCGGTGCGGGGTTGCAGATGTTCAGCCACGGTGTGATGACAGCGCTCTTCTTCGCCTGCGTGGGGATGGTTTACGACCGCGCCCACACGCGCGACATCCCCTCGTTGGGCGGCTTCTGGCACAAGATGCCGTTGGTGGCGCTGGCGTTCATCATAGGTGGCCTGGTGAGCATGGGCATGCCCGGCCTTTCGGGGTTCATCGCCGAGTTCCCCATCTTCGTGGGCGTGTGGCAGGCAGCGCGCACGCTCACCTTGCCGAGTGGACAACCTGCCACCTATTACGCCGTCATCGCCATCCTGAGTGCTATCGGCATCATCGTGACAGCAGCCTATGTGCTGCGCGTGGTGCAGCGTGTCTTCTTCGGCGAGTTTGACGAGCACAAATGGCATGACGAGATCGGCGATGTGACGGTGCTGGACAAGATCGCGCTGGGCATTCTGGTCTTCTGGTTGGTGATCCTCGGGCTATTCCCCTCCATCATGCAGCCGATGGTCACCGCCGGCATGGAGCCTATCGTGCGGCTGCTGGGAGGTGCTTAGCGTGTTCACCGAGAGCGTACCTGCCTACCAAGTGGTTATCCCCATCCTGCCGGAGATCGGCCTGCTCATCCTGCTGCTGCTGGTGCTGGCCATAGACCTTTTCAGCCGCCCCCTGCGGCGGCGCGTGGTCGGGATCGTGGCAGGCATGGGAGCGTTCTTGATCCTCATCGCCAACCTCATCGCCGGCTTCTTGACGCTTAACGACCCCGCTTTCGCCGCGCCGGTGTTAGGTGGAATGCTGCGCTACGACATGCTGGCGCTCATCTTCCGCACTATAGTGCTGCTCTCCGGTGGGCTGACCTGCCTCATCTCGGTGGATACGCCCAAAGTGAGCCGCCAAGGGGAGTACTACGCCATCCTCATCGCGGCGATGATGGGCCTCAGCCTGATGGCCGCCGCCAGCGACTTGATCATGGTGTTTGTGGCGCTGGAGACAGCCTCCATCAGCCTTTACCTCCTCGCGGGCTTCCTGCGCGATACGCCCTTCAGCGTAGAGGCGGGGCTGAAGTACTACCTCTTCGGGGCGGCGATCTCCGGCCTATTCCTGTATGGCCTGAGCCTGCTATATGGCTTCGGCGGGACAACTGACATCTACGCATTGGCAGGGCCGCTGGGCGAGATGTTCACAAGCGGCGCGGCAGGAGCATTTGGGCTGATCGCGGCGCTGCTGCTGGTGCTTGTGGGCTTCGGCTTCAAGGTGGCAGCGGTGCCCTTCCACTTCTGGACGCCGGACGTGTATCAGGGAGCGCCCACGCCCATCACAGCCTTCGTGAGCACCGCCAGCAAGGCGGCTAGCTTTGCGCTACTGGTGCGCGTCTTTGATGCGGTGTGGCCGAGCGAAATCGCACCTTATTGGGTGGGCCTTCTTGCGGCCATGTCGGCGCTGACCATGACACTGGGTAACGTGGTGGCATTGGTACAGCGCAACTTCAAGCGCCTGATCGCCTACTCCTCCATAGCCCAAGCGGGCTATACGCTGATGGGTGTGGTAGCACTGACGCAAACCGACCTTGGCGCGGCAGCGGTGGCCTTCTATATGCTGATGTACGTGCTCACCAATATCTTGGCCTTCACGGTGATCATCGCCGTTAGCAATGCCACCGGCTCAGACGAGATCGCTGCGCTGGCAGGCCTCTCGCGCCGCTCGCCCAACCTAGCGCTGGCGATGGTGCTGGCGCTGCTGAGCCTCGGTGGGGTGCCGCCGCTGGCGGGTTTCTTCGGCAAGTTCTTCCTCTTCGCAGCAGCGGTGGATGCTGGCTTCGTGTGGCTGGCCATTGTGGGCGTGCTAAACGCCATCGTGGCGCTCTACTACTACCTGACGGTGATCAAGGTGATGTATGTGGACACCAGCGAGGACGTGCGCCCCATCAGTGTGGCGCCCGCCTCGGCGGTGACGCTGTGGATCGCAGGGATCGGTGTGCTGGTGATGGGCACACTGGCCGCGCCGTGGTGGAGCTGGGCACTGCACGCCGCCCAGAGCCTGATAGCAATGGTACGGTAAGAGGCAACCGCTGAATGTGAAGTTTTAGACAAATTTTGACCGCTTCGTTATGATCTGATAAGATCGCCTGCGCCCAAACGCTGGGCGCTTATCTTGAAGCAGGACAAACGCAATGCATGACAAGGGCCGCCGATCATCGCTGCCCGCCACGCTGATCGCCGGAACGGGCGTGGGCGGCGTCGGCTGTGCGGTCCCCCTGCTGGTGCTGGCGGCGATTTTCGTGGGGCGCGCGCTGGACCGCCGGCTGGGTACTACGCCTTACATCCTGCTGGGGATGCTGATAGGCAGCATCGTGCTGGGGGTTGCCTTCACCGTCTCATCGGCGCTCTCGGCGGCGCGCGCCGCACAAAGCCAGTATCAAGCCACAAAACAGCACATCCCTGACGAGGGTGACAAACCATTCGGGGAGGAAGGCTAGTTGAAAAACCTGCTCAAGTTCCTTATTGTGCTGGCGGGGGCAGCCCTCATCTGTGGCTTGCCCTATGCCCTGCTCCTCAATTTCAAAGCACCGGTAGTCTTCCCACACATTCAGCTCCCCGCCGAAGCGATCACGGGGTCGGTGCGCATCCTTGGCGTGGACTTTTTCCTCTCCAATACGCTGCTCTCCGTGTTGCTGGCCGATGTGATCCTCATCGTGCTGGCGGTGATCGCGGGGAGTGCTGCCCGCCGGCGGCTGAAGCAATATGAGGCCAATCCGAGGGCGGTGGATGCTGAGGGCGACGACCTGTTGGTGCCCAAGGGATGGCTCAACACCTTTGAGGCCATCCTGGAGTACCTCTACAACCTTGTAGAGACGATCGTGGGCAGCAAGTGGGCAGGGAGCGTGTTCCCCATTGCAGGGACGATCTTCCTGCTGGTGTTGGTGGCAAACTACCTGCACTTTGTGCCGCTGGTGGACTCCTTCGGCTACCTGCACTGCGTGGAAAAGGGCTTCCCAGCCCGCGAACTGGGGGATACAGGCATCTACTACCTCGCGCCGGAGCAGGACAACCTCGTCTTCCCCGCTCCCTCAGAGGCTACTGTGCCCTGCGGGCACAGCGAGGGCGAGGGGCACAGCGCCTCCCCCGATCCCAGTACCGAGGGCACACGCTGGTCGGTAGTGCCTTTTCTGCGCACCGCCGCCACCGACCTCAACCTGACCTTTGCGTTAGCACTGGTGTCCATCATCACCGTGCAGGTGCTGGGTGTGCGCAAGCTGGGCTTCAGCTACTTCTCCAAGTTCTTCAACCTGCCGGCACTCTCCAAGGGATTTTTGGGATGGATTGACCTGATCGTGAGCTGGCTGGAGATCATCTCCGAGTTCTTCAAGACGGTCTCGCTCAGCTTCCGACTTTTCGGCAACATCACCGCGGGCGCGGTACTGCTGGCCGTGATGGCCTTCCTCATTCCGGTAGGAGCGCCTATCGTCTTCTACCTGCTGGAGGTGCTGATCGGGGCCATCCAGGCCTTCATCTTCTTCATGCTGACGACCGTCTTCGTGGCCGTTGCCCAAGCCGGGCACGGCGATCACGGCAAAGGGGAACATCACTAATCCACATCTCACCCCCTACCCCTCCCCGAAGGAGAGGGGAAAAGGGCCAAGATTACCAGAGGAGGAATCATGGAGATCACTGCCGAGTCGTTCAAGATTGCCGCCCAGCTACTGGGCGCGGGGCTTGCCATCGGCTTTGGTGCCATCGGCCCCGGCATTGGCATCGGCCTGCTGGCGATGGGCGCCATGCAGTCCATTGGCCGCAACCCAGAAGCAGCGCCGCTCATCCAGACGAACATGATCCTGGCCATCGCCCTCACCGAGGCGGTCGCCATCTACGCGCTGGTGGTGGCGCTGGTGCTGGTCTTCGTGGGCGCTGGGTAATCAATCTGGCGACCAGCGGTTAGCAAGCCGAACGGCCAAAGGCTAAACGCTACTTGACGGGAGAGGATACATTGGGAGCATTAGGTGCACTGGGGATCAACCTGGGCCTGCTCATTGCCAACCTGCTCAACGTCCTGCTGATGATCCTGCTGTTGACAGTGGTGGCTTACAGGCCCATTGTGAAGATGCTGCGCACGCGGCGCGAGCGCATCGCTGAGGGGCTTAACAACGCCCGTCGTGCCGAGGAGGCGCTGGCCAGCGCCGAAGCAGATCGGCAGGCCATCTTGGATCAGGCCCGCGCCGAGGCGCAGCGCATCACAGCAGAAGCGCGTGCCCGCGCCGAGGAGACAGCCAATCAGATCAAGGCGGAGGCCCGCGCCGAGGCCAATCGTATCCTTGAGCAGGCGCGCGAGGACGCTGCTGCCGAACGGGCACAACTGCTAGCCGAGATGCGCGAGCAGATTGTGGACCTCAGCATCGCTGCGGCCAACCGCCTCATCGGTGCCAGCCTGGATGAAAAGCGCCAGAGGGCGATCATCACCGAGTTCTTTACGGCGGTGCCAGAGGAGGCGAAGAAGCTGAGCGGCGCGCTGACGGTCATCACCGCTATCCCGCTGACTGAGGCCGAGCAGAAGAAGTTTAAGGCCGCGCTAGGGGCGGAGACGATCGCCTTTGAGGTGGACCCGACCATCTTGGGCGGGGTGATCGTGCGTGGTGGCGGGCGCGAGGTCAACGCCAGCTTTGCCAACCAACTGGCGGAGCTGCGCGCAACGTTGGTTTAGCAGAGAGCCTCGCTTTCTAAGCGTGGCCCTTTTCCCCTCTCTGCCTGTGGGGAGGGGAACAGGGCGGAACGAGAGCATGTGATGATAGGCTGCTGGCCGCGGCTGGCAGCCCTATTTGTACCACCATGAAACTGTCTGAACTGTTGGCTGCTGTTCCCCATATCATCCATGCGGCGCTGCCTTACGATCCGGAGATCACGGCGCCGGTGGTGGAAGATTCGCGGGCGGTGCAGGCAGGTGGGGTGTTCGTGGCACGCGTTGGACGCTCTACCGACGGCCACGATTACATCGCCGATGCCGTAGCACGCGGCGCGGTAGCGGTGATCGGCGAGCGGCCTGTGGAGACGCAGGCCTGCGCTGTGCCCTACGTGCAAGTAGCCGACGGCGAGCTGGCGCTGGCGTACCTCGCGGCAGCCTACTATGGGTTCCCCTCGCGGCGGATGGTGGTGATCGGCGTCACCGGCACTGATGGCAAGACCACCACCACCAACCTCATTTATAGTATCCTCAAGGCTGCTGGATTGCAGGCAGGGATGATCAGTACCATCAACGCGGTGCTGGGCGATGAGACATTGGACACCGGCCTGCACGTCACCACGCCCACCGCGCCGGAGGTGCAGGGCTATTTGGCGCGCATGGCACAAGCCGGACTGACGCACTGCGTGCTGGAGGCCACCTCGCACGGGTTGGCGCAGCAGCGCGTGGCAGCGGTGGATTTTGACGTGGCTGTGGTAACCAACATCCAGCACGAGCATCTGGATTTTCACGGCACGTGGGAGGCCTACCGCGAGGCCAAAGCGCGGCTGTTTCGCACCCTGATGAACAGCGCCCGCAAGCCCGGCACTCCCAAGGTAGCCGTGATCAACCGCGACGATGCGGGCAGCGCCGATTACCTGCTGGCCATCCCTGCCGAGCGGCACCTCACCTATGGCATCGGGGCGGGGTCAGGTGCCAATGTGTTCGCCGAGAATGTGAACTATGGCCCGGACTCCACCCGCCTGACTGTGCACCTGCCAGACGGCACAGCGCTGGCGCTCACAAGCACCTTGATTGGTGCGTACAATGTGAGCAACATCCTCGCTGCGGTGACAGCAGCGCACGGGCTAGGGATCGCGCCGCAGGCTATATGCTTTGGCGTGGAGGCGGTGAAGGCTGTGCCGGGGCGCATGGAGCGCATTGACGAGGGGCAGGACTTTCTGGCGGTGGTGGACTTTGCCCACACCCCTAACGCACTACGGCAGGCGCTGCAGACAGCGCGGCTGATGATCCCCCCGCACGGGCGAGTGATCGTGGTCTTCGGCAGTGCGGGCCTGCGCGATCCTGCCAAGCGCGGCATGATGGGGCGCATCGCCGCCGAACTGGCCGACCTGACCATCATCACGGCAGAGGACCCACGCACTGAGCCGCTGGAGGAGATCATGGCTGCCAGTGCACAAGCAGCGATGGAAGCGGGCGGTGTGGAAGGGCAGACCTTCTGGCGCATCCCCGACCGCGGAGAGGCGATTTACTTCGCCACACAGCTGGCCCGCGCCGGGGACATCGTGCTGGCCTGCGGCAAAGGGCACGAACAGAGCATGTGCTTCGGCACGGTGGAGTACCCCTGGGACGACCGCGAAGCGATGCGCGCCGCGCTGCGCGGATCGCCGCTGCGTACCTTGCCCACAGCCTCCCGATCTTGAGAACAGGGTCGCGCCGACCCTCCCTCTTGGACAGGGAACACGCTCCAGTGCGATCGCAGAGCGCAACAGCTAGGGTGAGGCTGAGCGTTCCTCAATCTCGGCAAGGACATGCGCCAGCGCCGCGTTGATGTCGGCGCTGGTATCCACCACAATATGCTCATGGGCAACGCGCTCGGCGCGCGGGGCCAAGCGCTGATAGACCTCGTAATCGGCCTGCGAGTCACCGGGGCGGGGATTGGCCTGCGCCACACGCGCCGCTAACCGCTCGCGGATCACTTCCTCCGGGGCAATGGTGAGCACAGTGAGGGGGCGTGCGCCAGCATCGTAGGCCAGGTGGCGCAATGTTCCGCGCCGCGTCTCGGAGAGGTTCACGGCGTCGTACAGCGTATGGCGGCGCTGGCGCAGCAGGCGCCAGAGCAGGGCATCTACCACATCAAAAACGAGGCGGTTCTCCGGTGGGGTGTAGGTGGGCTGGGGAAAGAGCATAGCCCGCACCAGATCGCTGCCAACGTAGGTGAGCGGCCCCGCCTCACACAACAGCCGCGCAAAGTGCGTTTTACCGCTGCCGGGCAGGCCGGTCATGATCACCAGCACAGGCGTGCGTCCTTCCGCCAGCGGCGGGGAAAGCGTGAGGGCCGCGTAGACCTGATCGGCCAGTGCTCCAATGTCCGGCATGGCTACTCGTAGTGCGGCTTCCAGGGGCGCTTTTCTTCTTGGCCCCTTAGCCAGCCTGTGCGTGTGACCTCAAAGTGGTCAAACTGTGGCACATAGGGCTTGATATCCAGCAGCGGTGTCCCGTCCAGCACATCCAACCCGGCCACATGCAGGATGGCCTCCTCACGACGCAGCAACTCCACTACCGAGAGGCCGATCGGGTTGGGGCGCGCCGGATGGCGCGTGGCGAAGATGCCATGCGGCGCATCGTCCAGAAAGGGCTGCACAGTGAGCCGAGCCTCACCAATGCGGTGGAAGACGTAAAGCAGAATCAGGTGGGAGAAGCTCTCCACATCCAGCAGGCCCGGCACATACGGCTCAAAGACCTCCACCTGCCCCTGTGCAGTGGAGCGCGCCGCCTGGATGGGCATCTCCTCCAGGCGAGTAAATGGGGAATGGATCACGCCGATGGTCCGGAAGGTGAAAGCGGCAGCGTCCATAATGCTCTCCTTGCTCTCTACCCCGATCCTAGCACGCCCCTGTGGCCCTCACAATTTACTGCCTCAAAGCAACAACAGCCGCCCCCTGCGTAGCAAGGGGCGGCCGATCAAGGGCAAGGATGGGGAGACGATCAGCGCAGATAGGGGCTGAGTCGCTCCAGCAAGCGCTCCTTGGGCATGTAGCCAGTGATGCGCTCTACCGGCACGCCATCCTTGAACAGGATCAGCGTGGGGATGCCCATAATACCGTAAGCCTGCACAGTGTTGGGGTTGGCATCGGCGTCTAGCTTGGCTACCTTGATCTTGCCCTCGTATTCCTCAGCCAGCTCCTCCACAATGGGGGCGATCATCTTGCAGGGGCCACACCAATCGGCCCAGAAGTCCACCAGAACCGGCGTGGGCGAATCCAGCACCTGCGACTCAAAAGTGGTGTCCGTTACAGCAAATGGCTTGGCCATTGGCAGACGCTCCTTGTGATAATTCGCTTTGCCTTCATGACGCTGCTGGAGTGGGGTTTCTTACCAGCAAGGAGGCAGCGAGTTCTGATCCTACCACAGCGTGGTGTCAGGCGGCAAGGCATACGGGCGTGTAGCGGACGAATCTTACGCAATTCTTGTGATCTTCCTCACCTTTAGGGCGCCACCCCTAGCGACTCCAGCAGCGCCCGCGCCGCCTCGGCATAGGGTCCCACTTGCTGCGCGTTAAGGTAAGCCAGCAGATCGGCGATGGCCGCCTCGCGCTCATCGGCAGCGGCCAGAATGTGCGCCCGTTCCAGATAGGCAGGCGTGTAACTATAGAGTTCAATGAGGCTGTTAAGGCGCCCCAAGGCGGCCTGATCGTTGCCCCGCGCCCGCTCAATGAGCGCATAGCCAAAGAGTAGCGGCGGCGGCTGGCCGTAGCGGATCACTTGTGCAGCCAGATACTCGTAGGCGGCCTGTGGGTCACTCTGTGCCATGAGGCCTGCCGCACGAGCCATTGCCTCGTAGCCCTCAGTGGTGCCGAGGGTACCCCCCTGCACGCCCAACTCGCCCGCCCGTTGCAAGGCAGCGATGGCTTCCTCTGTGCGTCCCAACGCCACCAGCGCCTCACCCCGCCAGCGATGGGCGATAGGGCTGCGATCGTCCAGCCGCAGCGCGGCGTCAAAATCAGCCAGCGCTGCCTGCGCTTCCTGCAGCGAGAGGTGCGCCTGCCCGCGCAGGATGAGCAACCCCACCGATTGCGGATAAGCCTCAAGCCCCGCCGAGGCGATCGCTACCGCTGAGGCATACTGACGGGCGCCGTAGGCCGCGCCGGCGGTGTTCAGCCAAGCGTGCTCGCGGTAGGGATCCAGCGATTGGGCGGTGCGCAAGTCAGCGATGGCCTCTCCATGCCGGCCCAGCCGCGCCAGTGCCATCGCCCGCGCCACGTACAGATTGGGGTCATCCGGCAGCAGGGCGATAAGGTGGCCGTAGGCGTCAGCAGCCTCCTCAAAACGAGCCTGCTGCTCCAGCAAAGCGGCATATTGGCGCCAAGCCTCAGTGCTGGCTGGCTCGGCGGCGGTGGCTCTCTGCAGATAGCCCAGCGCAGCCTCAAACTCCCCTCGCCGCAGGGCGACGGCGGCCAGCCCCAACAGCGGATCAGCGCGCTGAGGGTAGAGCGTTGCCAGCGCCTCGTAGGCCGCTGCGGCGCCGTCCAGATCGGCGTTGAGGTACAGAGCAGCGGGCGTCAGCAGGAGGTCATCCAGCCCCGGGCCGGGCGTGGGGCTAGGCGTGGCGCTGGGCGTAGGGGTAGGAGTGGGAAGAGGCAAGGGCGTGGCGGACGGCGTGAACGTGGCCGTAAGGGGGGGCAGGGTAGCTGTCAGCGGGGATGTGGCAGGCGCAGGGGCGCAGGCGGCGAGGGCGAGGGTAAGCCAAGCCACAAGCATCCATCGGTGGGGGCGGAAAGGCATGGCGGTTACTCCCAGCTGCGCAACAGCGTGATGACCTGCTCTGGTGTGCGTGCCACGCGGAAGAGGCCCATGTGCTGCCCGCTGATGTACTCACCGCGGCCGTAGTAAATCTCCAACAAGGTGCGCCACTCCTCACCCAACAAGATGAAAGGCTTGGGGCCGGTCTCGCCCGTCTGCAGCAGGCTCCACATGAGGGAGACCTCGCTCAGTGTGCCGATGCCGCCGCGCAAGGCTACCGCTGCATCGCAACGCGTGACCAGATGGAGCAGGCGTTCGGGAAGACGCTCGTAGCGGATGATCTCGTCAAGGTAGGGGTTGGGTTGGTGACCATCGCGCTCAAAGGTGGCGACAATGACCCCGATCACATGTCCACCGGCCTCTTTGGCACCCTTGCTGACGGCCTCCATAGTGCCGCTGTAGCCACCGTTCATCACTGCATAGCCCTCTTCGGCCAGCAGCTTCCCAAGGCGATAGGCTTCTTCATAGGGCGGTGTGCCCGGGCTCGGCGAGGAGCCGCCAAAAACCGATACGATGCGCTGCTTCATGGCTGCCTTCCTGCGTTGCGATGTGCGGGCGTTAGGGTACCGCAGAATGGTGGATTAGGAAAGGGAAACGCACAGAGCGGATTTTTTTCAGTGTGCTCAGCGCTCTCTGTGGCCTGTCTTCTATGCCTTCTTGGCGTTGCTTTGCAGTTCGGCCTGCCCCCTTCGCAATTCAAAGCGTGGCAAGTACACTAGTAGCCACAACTGTCACCATCACCAACCCAATGGAGGCCAACCCTGTGGAGACCCTGCACCTGATTCCTGTAGAGCGCAGGCACCTCACCGTGCTGCATAACCTGATGCAGCTCTACCTCTACGACTTCAGCGAGCTGCTCTGTGAGGACGAAGAGGGCTACGTCAACGAGCAAGGGCTGTTTGAGCTAGACTTTGACCTGCGGCGCTACGCGGGACAGCGCGGCTACTGGGGCTATCTGGCCCGTGTGGGAGAACGCTGGGCGGGTTTTGCCCTCATCAGCGACCAGGCAGATAAGGCTCCAGCCGGCAGCAGCGGGCGCAACATGGATGAGTTTTTCGTGCTGCGCTGCTTCCGCCGGCGTGGTATCGGGCGGCAGATGGCGGAGAGGATTTTTGACACCTACCGAGGCTTCTGGCAGATCGGCGAGATTGGCTCCAATCAGGGGGCACAAGCCTTCTGGCGCCGCGTCATTGACCGTTACACTGGCGGGCGCTTCGCAGAGTTTATCGCTGAGGAGGAGCAGGGTCCGATTGTGTGGCAGACGTTTGACAGCAGCACGTGGCGCTGATCGCTCTCCCTTCAATCGGCATCAGGGAGCAAGGCGTATGCGAGCATCCACCGCCACCGCACCCTGTCCCTCCGGCATGACAATGAGGGGGTTGATCTCCATCTCGGCCACAGCGGGGTGATCCAGCATGATCTGCGCCAGCCGCAGGAGCACATCCAGCACTGCCTCACGGTCAGCAGGGGGTGCCCCTCGGAAGCCCGCCAGCCGCCGCCCCACGGTGGTGCGCTCCAACATAGCCTCGGCCTGCCGGCGGGTGAGAGGGGCCAGCTCAAAGGCCACATCGCCGCGCAGCTCCACCTCCACGCCGCCCGCGCCAACCATCACCAGCGGTCCGAACTGTGCATCACGCACAGCGCCAACGATGACCTCGGCCACGCCACGCACCATCTGCTGGACGTACACCCCTTCAATGGCTGCCGGAACTGGTGTACGCTGCCGCAGGCTGGCGATCAGCCCCTCAAAAGCGGCCTGCAGCGCGGCGGGGGTTTCTATATTGAGCACCACGCCGCCCACATCCGATTTATGCACCAGACCAGGCATGGCCACTTTGAGCGCCACGGGATAACCAATGGACTTGGCCAGCGCGAGGGCGTGCTCAAGGGTAGGGGCCAGCCCACTGCGCGGCGTGCGGATGCCCGATGCCGCAAGCACAGCTTCCACCTGCTCTGGCGGCATCCAGGCGGCACTTTCGGCATCCGCATCCCCTTGCTCAGAACGCACAACTTGCAGACCCGCCTCCACGGCTGTCTGCACCATCTCCTCATCGTAATGCTCCAGCGCGCTGGGAGGGGCTTGCTCGCCCAGCGCGTCCAGCCAGCGGCGGCGCTGCCACATAGCGGCCAGTGTACTGCCCACGCGCTCCGGAAAGGCAAAGTTGGGGATGCGGCGACGGTGGAGAACTTGCGTGGCATCGCTGGTGGAGGCCAGCCCCATGATGCTCGCCAACAGCGGTTTGCGCCGCCCTAGGGGGCTGTTGCCTACCTCGCCGACGACTTCGGCGAGACTGACCGGCTCAAACCAATCCTGCGGGGCAGTAATGACAACGACAGCATCCACCGTCTCATCGGCCAGAAGCGCATCCAAACAGAGGGCGTAGGTAGCGGGGCCGGAACCAGCCAGCACATCCACCGGATTCTCCACGCTGGCCGCCGCCGGCACGCGCTGACGCAGGAAATCCTTGGTGGCTTCGGTGAGAGGGGCGAGCTGCATTCCAGCGGCCTCCAGCGCCTCCAGCGCCATGATACCCGGCCCGCCCGCATTGGTGAGGATGGCCACGCGGTTGCCCTGGGGCAAGGGCTGCCAGGCCAGCGCCCGCGCCCAGTCCAGCATTTCCTCCAGACGGCTGGCCCGCAGCACACCCGCCCGCCGAAAGGCGGCCTCGTAGGCGGCTTCGGAACCAGCCAGTGCACCGGTGTGGCTGGCGACGGCCTTCGCGCCGCTGCGTCCACGCCCCACCTTGAGCGCGATCACCGGTGTGCTCTGTGCCACGCGCGTTGCTGCTTCCAGAAAGGCGCGGCCATCGGAGACACCCTCTAGGTAGGCCGTCACCACGCTGGTATAGGTATCATTGGCAATGGCTTCCAGCATGTGGGCCTCGCTGACACCAGCCTGATTGCCTAAACTGACGACGCGGCTGAGGCCCACACCCGCACCACGCGCCCAGTCAATCACCGCGGCGGCCACTGCCCCCGACTGGGAGAGCAGGGCGATCTCGCCAGGCACAGGGTTGCCTGTGACGAAGGTCGTGTTGAGGGGGGTGTGCGTGTCAATGGTGCCGATGCAGTTGGGGCCGAGCAGGGCCATGCCGTACTGCTGCGCGATGGCCTTGAGGCGTTCCTCGCGCTGGGCACCCTCTGGCCCCACCTCACGGAAGCCGCCGCTGACGACGATCACACCTTTCACGCCACGCCTGCCGCAGGCTTCCAGTGCCTCAGCTACCAGCGGCGCAGGCACAACGATAACAGCCAAATCCAGCGGGTCGGGCACGCTGGCGATGTGTGGATAGGCACGCAGGCCCAGTATCTCATCCGCCTGCGGGTTGACGGGGTAGATCGGCCCCGGGTAGTGGCTCTGAAGCAGGTTGCGCACCACGCCGTGCCCCAGCTTGATCGGATCGCGGGAGGCGCCGATCACGGCTACCCCGCTGGGGCGGAAGAAGACGGTGAGATCGGTGATAGTCATGACCCCCTCCTTTGGCTCCACCCTCCCCCATCCCCTTCCTCCTCTCTACAAATGGAGAGGAGGAAGGGGCATTTGCTCGGTGGAGGATGATAGATTCAGGATGGTTTCTTGCCCAGCGTGGCGGCGTAGAGCACAGCCATGTGCTCGCCATCTAGGCCCAAGGCGGCATTAAAGGCAGTATCATCAAAGGCGCCAATGGGGCAGATGCCGCAGCCCAACTCCTCGGCGGCCAGTGCCAGATTCTGGCAGATGTGACCAGCATCCAGAAACAGGTAGCGGTAACCGCGCTGCGGGTAGCGCCACGTCATGCGGTAGATGACAGCGACCCAGATGAACATGACGGCGCAATCCAGCACGTGCTGCTGCCGCTGGGTGGCCTCGTAGATGACGGAAGCCAGCCGATCGTCCATCTGTCTGATGGCTAGCTTATGCTCCATCGGCAGGAAGCGGTAAAGGCCCGGCGTCAACCCCTCCACACGGTTGATAAGCAAATCGGTCTCAAAGGCGTGGCGTGCCCCCGCTGAAGGCACGGTGCGCAGCGTAGAGGGACGCGCCGTCACTTGCTGTACACCCTGTGTGCACCACAACAGATAAGAGAGCTCAGCCAGTGTGAGCGGCGTGCTGGCATAGCGGCGCAGGGTGCGGCGCTGTTCAATAGCAGTGCGCAGATCGCAAGGGGGGATATCCAATTCCGCCGGCGCGGGCAGGTCAACCTGCGGCCAGGCGGGGTCAGGGGGCAGGACAAGCGGCGGCTGGGGCTTTCCCAGCGCCTGATCTGACTCCCCCGCAAAGGGCGGGCTGCTCCAGCGCAGGAACTCTTTACCGATGTCGGTCATGGGCGTTAGCATCCTTTCCGCGTGCAAGAGCATACAGACAGCGCCCATCGCCTCCCTTCGCAACAAGTATATCCTTGACAGGCCATTGATGGGAATGCTCGCCCGAAAGGCAGCGGATAGACTATACTAGGCGCATTAAGCATCGGGAGGCACAGCGAGCGATGTTGGTACGCGACATCATGACCCCCAACCCCATCACCATCCGCCCAGAGAGCGACTATCTGGCGGCGATCGCCATCATGCGGGCGGGGGGCTTCCGCCGTCTGCCCGTGGTGGACGGTGAGGGGCAGTTGGTGGGCATCGTGACCTACAACGACCTGCTCAAGGTGCGGGCGCGGCAAGCCGATGAGGCAGCACGGCAGGCCGCCGTGCTAGGGGATGGCGTGCTGATCCGCGTGCGCGAGGTGATGACCTCACCGGTGGTGAGCATCCCTGCTGAGTATCCGCTGGAGGAGGCGGCGCGGGTGATGATTGAGCACCATATCACCAGCCTGCCGGTGGTTGAGGAGGGGCGGGTGGTGGGCATCATCACCGCCACCGACATCTTCAAGACGTTGGTGGCCATGCTGGGTGGGGGCAGCGGGACAGTGCGGTTGAGCGTGCAGGTGGATAACACGCCGGGGCAGCTAGCTGCACTAGCAGGGCGGGTGGCCTCGGTGGGGGGGAACATTCTCTCCATTGCCTCGCATCCGGCAGAGAGGCCAGAGCGGTTGAATTTCACGCTGCGCGTGGAGGGCGCCACACCGGAGGCGCTGCTGGCAGCAATCCGCACCCACCCGGGCGCAGAGGTGCGCTATGTGTGGGATCAGGGGATGAGAGAGTAGGATTCTGCACAGAGAGCAAGGCTGTACTCCGTTGTATCTCAACCTATATTGCTTCCCATTCTCACGAAGCAACCCAAGCGTGCACTGTTGGATCATACCTCTCGCGCAGTCCACTGCCTGCTAATTCAAGCAGCTGACGGGCAAGAGCAATTGCAGGCCCTTTCTTTGGCTCCCCAAAGTTAGGGGGCAGGCGCGGCGGTACTAAGCAGCTGGGGCAACCGTGTTTACACTTACAACGCTCGGCTATTTCAATACCCAATTGAACCATACGCGGCCAAAGATCCAAAGCTCTCTCTGCGACGCCGATTCCCCCTGGCACGGTTTCATAAAGGTAGATGCTGGCAGGCGACTTAGAGTGTGTGCCTAGGTCATGTCTGTCACAAGGTATGATGAAAGGCGCTCCAATACGTAGAAGCTGCTCAAGACCAAATAAGTGCCGCACGTCATCTGGGCTTTCAAGAACTGATAAATCCTCTAATTCCAACCAGAATCCTCTGACATTATAGGGGCGGGCAGTCTGTTTTCGCTCTTCGTCCACGACCTCATTAGACCGCGTATCGATCAGCCGATATCCACTAAAGTTCTCAAAGACATTGATCTTCCCATAGTAAGTAGCCAAGACTTCGTTATAACGAACGCCTTGAAGAACTTCGCCCTCCTGAATAACAGTGTAAAAAATGCCCTCTGTGCGGAGATGCGGTTCGGCATCTTCCAGATACACTTCATCGGCACCGTGAGCCACTACCTTATATGATTGGCCAAAGTGGTTGTAGATTGCACCGACATAGGCTTCGCGAAAGAGGTGCGGGCTAGAGATGGTTCCAATTTCCTTATCCTTGTACATAAGACGATAAACTGCACTGGAACTGCCGCGAATACTTAAGTTCAAATAATTTGGTCCATGTCGTAGCACCGGTTTCGTTCCCGCAATCTTATCCTGAGCAAACTTCCAAAATGGTTCCCCAAGCACTTCGTGGAGATCATCTGACAATTGGCCCTCTATCTCGTAGATAAGATAGGGGTAATGCTTATCCATCAGCTCTTCGTTATCCACGCCAATCAGGATCTCGTCCAAGGGCTTCTCTAAAAAAGCGTCAATGTTGCTGGCAAAGAAACGATCAAAGGGGTTGTTAAAAGCATAAAAGAGTATGTAAGCCTTTTTATCCCAGTTTCGCCCAACCCGACCAATGCGCTGCCATGCTGATAGGACACTGTCAGGAAAGCCCGCAAGTATGCACACGTCTAACCGACCAATATCTATGCCTATCTCCAAGGCGTTGGTACAGAAAACGGCTTGATAGCGGCCAGTCCGTAAACCTTCCTCAATCTGGCGGCGAAGTCCTGCATCATAGCCGCTTCGGTAGGGTGCAATCCTCTCTGAGTCGATCCCATACTGAACAGCCTCTTTTTTGGCCCGCTTTGCGGTCTCCTCAGCGAATCTGCGTGAAGGACAAAAGATTAGTGAGCTAAGCCCCTGCGCCATACAAGCCAAAGCGGCGCGGGCAATGCGAAGGGGGTAGATCTCAGGGCTGATTCTTTCTGATGCGGTTCTAACAGGAAAAGAGGTGGGGAAAGGGTAAACTAG
>FWPU01001543.1_pt1 | contig 68464 bp, 65 predicted proteins | sample 2228361 | NCBI WGS metagenome assembly FWPU01 (sample SAMEA103939777, study PRJEB20133) | metagenome
CCCTCAATTGTCGCCATGTCTATTAGTTATTTAATCCTAAAAAGATTTCGTTTCGATCTAAGTGCATTTACACATGCACTCGCACTTATTATAGCAACCTTGCTAAATAGTAATGATTTTTTTAAAATTTAAAAAAATTCGCAAATAAAGCAAATTTCATTCCTTAAAAACTCCCCCTGAAATCAAGGATAAATTGTGCTCGACCACCGTCGTTTTTTGCAAATCCAAGGCTTAAAATCAAATCATACGGCAAAAGGAAGTTTAACCCAAGCCCATAACCCTTTAAATATCTCAACTTTAAAATATCTTCATTGTTAAACCATGTCCTTCCGATATCCCCAAAGATCACAAAATCAAGCCCAAATCTTAAAATCGAAAATTCATCTATTGGGCTTTTCTCCCACTTTAAAAATTTTTGTTTTATAATTGGAATTCGATACTCCAATACCCCACCAAATATATTTTCCCCTTCGAAAACATCATTAAAATAACCACGTATTCTCTCTTGATACCCGAAATAGTACCGCGAATATGCCGGTATTTTCTTGCCGAATGAATTTAAAACAAAAAATCTTCCCATAATCAAACCGTAGCCAATTTTATTAAATGTTTGCACCTCAACCCCACCTTGCGCAAAAAACGCCGAAAAATTTAAAAGTTGATTGAATCTATAAGCAACATTAAACAAAAAACCTTGATTTGGATAACTCGGAATATCTCGGGTGTCATATCTAAATCCAGCCCCAAAAGCTAAAATTTCATCCTTGCCAGATGGGGCAATGGTTTTTAGTTGAAACCCCGAACCAGTGGTTGAAACCACCCTTGTTCCAACAAATAGCCACGCTTTTTTATAAAGCCCATATCTTCTCCCGAGCGTGAAATTGACAGCGAAATGATTTTCATAAAATGGGCCGATACTACCTTCAAGGATTTTGCTTCTGCTTTTAATTTTCTGATAGAATGCCTCGACAGAATAAAAAAGGTTCTTGCTTCCCAAGACCCACGGATTTATATATTCAATTTCAATCCATGGGTCGTAGCCTAAAGCGAAAGAGAAAAGCAATTTTTCATTTCTGCCTCTAAAATTTGTATGGATTAGCCCTGCACCGTAGAATAACTTTCTCAAATCTCTATCCTTCCACCCAAAAATGGGAAATGGCCAAATGTACCATCTTTCATTAACCCAAACATAGACAACAACGCTATCGTTTGATCCATTCTCAAACCAAATTTTAACTTTATTAAAAAGCCCCAACCCATAAATTCTATTCTCATTATATGCTATCACTGTTGTGTCAACGGCTGAGCCGATGGAAAAAGTTAACTCCCGCGCTATGACCTCCACTTTTGTCTTCTCATTCCCAATGAAAACAATCTTTTTAACGATCAACTTACCCTGCGCATAAAGCGAAGAATCATCGTTGAAAAACAAAAAACTTGCGATTGCAAAACATAAAACGAAGAGTCTCATAAAAGGAGGAATCTCGCTTTTTAACAAATATATAAAATTTCAAGATTTGATTCAAAAGAATAGAAGTGCGAGTGTTTAATATTTTGCTTCTTTTACATGATCTCATTCGATGGCGATGCCGGTGATATGTCCTGTAATATGTACAAGTTGAAGTCCCCTTTCATTTGATCGGTGCGGTTGCTTATGCAGCGCAAAAGATTAATTATAGGCTTAAACCAGCGGGCAATGATGTTATGCTTTACCAAACTAAAGTTTTCGAAGATTTTTCCGATAAAAAAATAAACCCGGAAAACAAAAGAGTCAAAGGCATATGACAATTACGAAGAAACTTTATCTGGCTGTCGGAGCAGTAACAATTACTCTAATAGGTCTTGCTTTATTTTCTATAATGGTCATTAGAGAAATAAAGGTATATCTTGCGGATATTCAAGGATATCCAGAGATACAGGCGCTTCTTGGCACAGTAACAATAAACCACTATAGGTGGGCAAATGCGCTTGAGGAAACAACATTTTTAGGAAAAGAATTTACGGGTCAGATTGACCATACTAAGTGTACACTTGGACAATGGTATTATAGCTTTACGCCTCCAAAAGAACTTGAAGATGTGTATAAAAAAATAGAAGAACCTCATAGGAAACTTCACGCAACAGCGTCAAGAATTATAGAGGCGTTGAAAAAAAGAGATAGAACTTCGGCATTAAAGATTTATCAGGAAGAGGCAAAGCCAGCGCTTGAGCAGGTACAAGCGGCATTAACCGAGCTAAGACTTGGTATAAAAAAACTTATAGACAGAAAAATTGAAGATATACAGTCTTTGGAAAGTAGAATGTTAAGGATAAATATAATTGTTTATGCGGGTATTATTGGACTGCTTTTGTTGGGCTCTATGATTTTTATAGTGAAACCACTTAAGAAAGGATTTTCTGAAATTTCCGAATGGATAAAAGAATTTTCCGGGGGCAACCTTTCAAAGGAAATTAACATTCGCTCAAATGGTGAGATTGGAATTATGGCGTCAGAACTTGATAAAATGGCTAAAAAGCTGAGAGAGATTATTGCTGAACTGAAATCCACAGCTGATAGTGTTGCCTCAGCAAGCAATCAATTAAGTACCGCTTCAGAACAGATGTCAAGAGGTATACAAGAGCAATCGGATAGGTCTTCTCAGATTGCAACCTCATCAATTGAAATGTCGCAGACCATTATGGATATAGCAAAGAATGCTTCAAATATAGCATCAACAGCCAAGGAAGCAGAAAAGATAGCACAAGATGGAGGAGAAATAGTCAATAAATCGATCAAAGAGGTTGGATCGATTGCGGAAACAGTAAGTGAAACAGCGAAGATGATATCCCTTCTTGGTGAACGCTCAAAGCAGATTGGAGAGATAGTCAGTGTAATCAATGATATAGCAGATCAAACAAACCTTCTTGCACTAAATGCAGCCATTGAGGCAGCAAGGGCTGGTGAACAAGGTCGAGGTTTTGCTGTAGTTGCAGATGAAGTTCGAAAACTTGCAGAGAGAACTGCAAAGGCGACATCTGAAATAGCAGATATGATAAAGACCATTCAAAACGAAGTTGAAAGTGTGGTTTCATCTATGCAGAGGGTGTCGGAAAAGACGAAAATTGGAGTGGAACTGTCTGAACAAGCAAGAAATCAGCTGCAAAGCATAATAAGTAGCGTTAATAATTTGACCTCAATGATTCAACAGATAGCCTCCGCAACAGAGGAGATATCAAGGGTTTCTGAATCCATAAGTAGCGACATAGAAGCAATTGCTAATATCTCAAAAGAGTCATCCACTTCGTCTGAACAGGTAGCAAGTTCCGCTTTTGAACTTGCAAAGTTGGCCTCAAATCTTCAAAGCATAGGTGAACAGTTCAAGGTTTGATTCAAGAGAAAGAAAAAGGCGGGGAAATTTCCCCGCCATTGGTAGAGGTAAATCAAGATTTCTTAGCCTTACGAATTTTTCTTGCGATATTGGTCATTTCTTCATATTTCAAAATTCGACCGCCATAAATTTTCACAAAATCATTCACGTCTTTTTTGTTCAAAAATGAAAATTCCGGCAACATAGCTCTAACCGGGGAAATTACACTGCCAACGACAAACGATGCTTTTTTCGCATCGATTAACTTAAAAGTTTTAAAATCAATCACCCTAACATCTTTCACACTCTGACCATGTTCATCAATTATGTCGGTTGCGCAACCAATTCCACAAGCATGATAAACAGAGGTATCAACCAAGATCTCGACTCGCGTCATCATTTTTTCAAAAACCTCCATTCCGCATACATTGCATATTCCAATTTTCTTGCCCAAATCAGGCTTAAACATATCAACTTCAGATTGAGCAAATATCGCAATTGGCAAAAGAATTAGAACAAGTGCTTTTAAAATTTTTCCACGCATGGCTTATTCTCCCGCTTTTATCTTTATATTCACAAAGAAACTACGTCCCGGCTCATAAACCGGAACCCCCGTCGTTCTGATCTTTCTGTTCAAATGTTCATAATACAACTTATCGAACAAATTATTTACACCAGCGGAAACTTCGGCAAACTTATAATTAACATTCACAAGAAAATTAACAAGCACAAATTCTGGGGTTGGGGCCTCGCCAAAACTTGTAGAAATGTCGCTCTTTTTCGCAACAGCTCTTACTGTTAACTCTGGCACCACCTTACCGTCGAACAATTCATAATAAAGCATCATCCTCGCTTCAAGCGGTGGGATCTCTGGCAAAGATTCGCCACTCACGCTGTTCCACGCTTTCGTCCTGAAAACATTGATATTAAATCCAAAAACCTTACTAAACATCGATGTATATCCAACTTCAAATCCGATAAATTTTGCAGTTTTGATATTTACAAACTGCTTGACTCCAAGAACTCCCATATTCTTGGGTTTTAGATCAGGACGAATATTGGCAGAGATAAAATCCTTCACATAATGATAGAAGAGATTGCCCTTAATAATTCCAAACAAAGCTTTAATCTTCAAAATCAAATCAACGCTATTGTTCGTTTCTGGCTTAAGATATGGATTCCCAACATAATCGTAATTATCCAGACCAACGGGCAAAAAATTTATAAATCTCTCACTTATATTCGGGCTTCGTTTACTCGAACCGGCAAGAAGTGTAAGCATAACATCTGAAGTTATCGCTCTATCCACACTTAAACTTAAACTAACATTATGATGCTTTGATGAAGTATTTCCAAACAACTTCATAAATGAAGGTGCAGGGGTTCTCGCCTTAGCGTAGTTGACATCGTATCTTGCGGATAACATCAAATTAGATTCAAAAAACTTAGTTCTAAATTCCGCAAATATCCCAGCGTTCGAGACATAAGAATTTTGCCAAACGGTATCTATCATCGTTTTCCCGGACATCGACCCGGTCAACATCTTTCTCGTTCTGAAGCCATCCTTTTCAACCTTTGAATAATCAAAGCCAACAAATAAAACATTCGTGCCGATGATTAAGCCTGACTCACCTCTTAATCCTCGAGTTTTAGTTTTCGCATCTGTGGTCGCCTCTACATTGACACGTGTCGGTTTAAATTCATTGTCCATTATATGATGAACTGTCGAATAATACGCTTTCAAATTGATACTGTTTATTAAATCGCTTATATTTCTTCCAGCATAATCAACCGCAATTATACTTGCATCGTCTTTCTTTGCGTCCATAGGAAGAGCTGGGTAAAGGACATCGCGTACATATGTCTCGCGAAGTGAGATTTGGAGTCTATGGTTTTCGCTTGGGTTTATACCAAACTTACCTGTCCAATCCTTCACCTTGAATTTTGATTGAACCTCATTCCCAACACCATCTCTATAGTTTCCGTAATCTTTAACTCCACCCGCGACTCTGAAATCTAAAAACCTCTGCCCTCCAAATAGAGTTAATCTTGCAATTTTACCGTTCCAATTACTTTCATAACCAGTTTCAACATTTCCACCAATGGAAAATTTTTCAAATCTTTTCGGTTTTGCCATTACGAAATTTAAAACACCGCCAAAGTTCGGTCCGAATCTTAAAGCATAAGGTCCTTTTAAAATTTCAACCTTCTCAAGATCTTCCGCTTGAACGTGCGATGTTGGTGGGTCCATTCTATTCGGGCAAGCTGGTTCGACTTTCACACCATTGTCAATTTGAACATTGATCTGATCAAACTTAAAGCCTCTTACAGCAGGATCAAGCGCGAAACCACCTCTCTTCACGGCAGATGTGTTTACGAAATTTCTCACAAATTCGCCAAGATCTCGCGGAGCTCTTTTCGTTATCTCCCTTCCACCGAATTCAGCCTGATTGTATGTTTCAGCAGGTTTACCAACAACTACGATCTCCTCAACAGAAAAATAAGGCAATTCCTCAATATATATCTCAAGCGTCTTCGTTTCACCTTGAGCAATTTGAACTGTTTCTTTCACCTGCTTATATCCAACATAGGAAACGACGATAGTGTAATTTCCGGGCAAAAGATTTTTTATCTCGAAATAACCTTTGAAATCCGAAACATCGCCACGATTTGTGCCTTCGATCCAAACATTAGCATTGATAAGCGGATATTTTGCCTTAGCATCATAAACAAAACCACGAATTGTTGCTCTTTCTTGTGCGAAGAAAATTTGTGTGAATACAAGAATTAATACCACAGCGATGAACAAAACTTTAACTTTCATAGCACACCCTCCTGATTTTGTTTATTGTTTACTATAGTTTATAAAAAAGACGCTTTTTAAAATTTTTTATGCGAAATTCTCAGGAGGGTGAAATATATCATCCGCAGTTATTAAATTGGTTGGTTCTTTAACGTTATTTAAAAAATCTGAAGGGGATAAAGGCGAGAAAACTTCTATTTTTGAGATGAGACCTTCTTTTATCGGCGGGTCGGGAATATTTTTTCCTTTTGAACAGCCACAGCCTAGGGTATCAAGACAAACTGAACCAGTGAAACTGAGGGTAACTTTACCTTTGCATCCACATCCGCGGTTTTCACTACAATGACATTCGGTCGTAAAGTGATGTTTTGGTTTAACTGGCACAACCAAAATAACATAATTTAACATCATTATAAGGATCAGGGCAACCGAAAATATTTTATTAATTCTTTTTCTCATCTCCTATGCAAACTTTATCGCATATCGATAACTTTAACAGGGAGCGCATCAGGCGCCCCCGTTGGTTTGATTTAACTTCTTATTTTTTAATTTTCGCTTTTAAACTATTTAAAGCAATCGTTAACTTCGTTCCCGCTTCAACATAATATCTCCACGCAAAACCAAGTTGGGTGAAAATATCTTCGTTGTATTCGCCTTTGTCCATCCTTGCTTTCTGTTTGTTCATTATTTCGTCGCCGAGATTGAACCAATATTGAGCGTCAGTTAAATTTTTTTTCACAACATCCGTTTGCTCTGCTTTCTTTACTTCATCCATCAGAGATAGAACAAGTTTTTTAACCTCAAGATTATCGTTGTACTGTTTTTCGCAAGTCGTTTTCCAGTCTTTTTGCCCCTGTGCAAGTACAATGGCAAGCATGAAGAAGAAACCTGTTAAAATTAAAATTGTCCGCTTCATTTTTCCCTCCTGCTTTTTGTTTAACTTATGTCCTGTTTTGATAAAATTTTGATTGATAAATATGTTGTTACAGCGAACCAAAGCAACAAGTCAAGTATGAGGATAAAGTAAGTTTTCAGGCTTCCTCCGAGAAATTTCAAAAACGCTGCTCCAGCTGGACCAAAAATTTCGGGCGAATTCAGCGTTATCAAACTCAACACACGAACTATATCGACGGGATTACCAAGAAGTGAAACCATAGCAAAAGTCGCTGCGATCTTACCCTTCAAAAATGTCGTCGTCACGCCTATTATCACAAGGTCATAAAAAATCAAAAAGAGAAACCAAATGAAAACCGAAATCCCAAGTGCCTTTCCCCTTTGCTTAGAAATAATTGAGATTAAACCTGAGATGCTTACAAAAACAAAGCCAAGAATATTAGAAAGCAAAACAAAAACAAGATATTTTAACACACCCTCCGAACCAACCCTGCTCAAGATTATTAAGCCACTTATACTAAAACCAAGCGCAGTTGAACTAAAAAGCACCACCAATAGACCAAGAAGTTTTCCAATATAAATTTCCCACCGATTTAAAGGCTGTGAAAAAAGCAATTCATTTAATCTTCCATCGCCTGAAAAACCCACCACGCCGATCACCAACGACACAAGCGGAATCAAGTATAAAACAAGATTAAGCAAACTCAAAGTCGTCCTTGAAAAATCTTGAAAACTGGCTGTATAACCGCTCGCGCTTAATCCGAAATAAGATATACCAAGAATAAGGATTGCAAATATGATCGTAAAGATATACGTCCACTTATTTCTGACACTTTCGATTATCTCCGCCTCGGCGATTGTGTAAATTGAGTTTTTCATTTCACTTCAAAATTTTTAATTTAAGTTGCTCATAAGAGAATTCTTCCCCTCCATATTCCTTCATAAATCTTTCGAGCGATTCTCTCGTTTTAAATGTGACGACAAAATAATTCATCGAAGTTTGAATTTTCTCAGACCTTACAAACAAAGCATTTTCAATTTTAACCCATTCCTTCGTGTAGAAATCGCGCACGAACATAACTGAGCCTTCCGGTAGTTTTTTATCATTTGCAAATTCGATCATACACCCGATATCGTCAAACTTATAAACCTCTCCACTTGGCGTGACTATCTCAGATGCAAATTCAAGTTGTGAAATTGCCATCTTGCAAAGATAACAAACATCGTGAGGTTCGATCTCCTCAGGTTTAATCTCTTTTGAACACGAGAGGACGAGAAAAGATAAGAGTAAAAGCAAAGTTGTTTTAATTTTTGCTTTCATGTTCTTCTATCAATTTTTTGTAGACAGCCTCGAAAGACTGACTTGATGTTTGAAAATTTTCAATAAGTGCACCTTTTCTTTTAAGTTCAAAGATTATATCAAGAACCTTGCTTGAATCCGCTTTTATAATCATACTTGTCCCATTTCTCCTCACCTCAAGAGCGCCCATGCTGTAAGCAACCTCTACAAATTTATCCTTTATGTTCTTTATCACGAGATAAACTTTCGATTCAAATTTTAATTTCTTTTTAAGCTCCGAAGCGTTTTCAAAAGTTATCAACCTCCCACCGACAAGAATCCCCACTTTATCCGCAAGTTCATCAACCTCATTCAAAAGATGTGTTGTAAAAAGGATCGTTTTACCTTCGCTCTTTAAAGATGAAAGTAGCGACTTAAATCGCATAACTCCCTCTGGGTCTAAACTAATGGTTGGCTCATCAAGGATCAAAATCGGGACGTCAGGCAATAATGCTATCGCTATACCAAGTCGTTGCACAGTCCCTCCGGAAAGCTCACGCCCATATTTGTTAAGTATGTCTTTTAAACCCAAAACTTCGATCACATATTCAACCCTTTGAACGCTTGCATTTCTTATCTTTCTGAAAAACTCAAGCATCTCAATTACCTTCAGATTCTCACTCAAATAAATTCTCTGAGGAAGAAAACTAACATATTCCTTCGCTTTTTTCGGTTCCGATTTTAAATTTACTCCATTTATATAAATCTCACCTTCATCTGGGATTACAAGCCCAACGATCAATTTAAGCGTTGTTGTTTTTCCACTTCCATTTGGACCAAGCAATGCAACAGTTTCATTTTTATGAACATCGAAAGATACACCATTGACTGCAACTATGTCACCGTAGCTTTTTCTTAAATTTCTAACTGAAATCATATCTTTTTCTCAAAATTTTTGATTTAAAAAGTAGGATGAAAAAAGGCAGAAAAGACGTTAACCCCATAATAAGAATGCTCGCCAGAGATATCTCCCTATTTCCGTTGCTGGTGCCACTGCGCTTAACAAGATAAGTTAAATCAGGTATCTCAACCTTTTGCATCAATGGATGTTCATCATAGATTTTAAACGATTTAATTATCGGCATCGCTTTTTCAGCTAACTCGATGGCTTTTGCCGATGGAGTTGAAAGATAAAGCTGAAGCATCGGATATCTACCTTGGATGCTTTCAAATGGATTTGTCAATTTAAACTTAACATCACCAACCCTATCATCATCAAGATCATACCTAAGATAATCATCCCAGTAGTTTCCTTTGCCTTCATAGCTAAGTGATGTCGTTCGTGGATTTCCAACCGTTCGCAACAAGGTGAGGTTTCCGGTGAAATTATTCTCATAAATTTTATCATAGTTTGCGCTTGCAAAAAGAACTATCGCAATATCGTTATTTTGAATTAAATTTTTTCTGATTATGTTGTAATTTGTGCTTTCAAGATGAAGTCCAATAGAATTATCGATTATATAGTTTTCCTCTGCAATACAATAATCGCACGATTGAAGCAAAAGACCATATGAACTAAAGCCACGATTTCTCGCGAATATATTTCTTTTGAAGTAAATATGCCTTGAATACATCACTGCTCCACCAACGACATTGTCGCTGAAAACATTTTCCTCAAAACGATTTGAGTCAGAAAACATATAATGAATTCCATATCTTAGATTCGTCGCATAATTTCGCAATATCAAGTTGTTTGACGCCTCTTGAATATACATCCCATCCCTTACCTTCGTGATATAATTTTCTTCGATCAAATTATAATGCGAATTCCATATATGAAGTCCACTACCGCGCTCACCAATGCCGAGATATTCCCTCCCGATAACTGTATTATGTTTTACAATGTTATGATTCGATACAAAAAAGTAAATGCCAAAAAGAATATCCTCAAGAAGGTTATTCTCGATCACATTATGCGATGAATTTTTAAGAAGAATCCCTGAATCCTCTTTTTGAAGTAAATTTCCACCGCCAGTTATTTTAAAGCCTCGCACCAAGCATGAATCAGCAACGATCGTGACAGTGCTTCCCCAACTTTCTCCTTTTATATGAGGTCTTCCTATCCCGATCAAAACAAGAGGTTTATCGAGAAATATATTCCCAAAGTATTCACCGGGGTAAACATAGATTGTGTCGTGTGGTTTCGCTTTCAATATAGCATCTTTTATCGTTTTAAACTCATACTTTTCCCCAACCCTTAAAACATCAGCCTTCAAAAATGCCAGAGTTAAAACGAGCGCAAGTGTTATGTATTTTATTCTTCTGCCCAACATTTACTCACTTTTCATCTCTTTCGCCGAAAGAATCAAAGCAAGGACAAGGAAAACAACAGCAAGTAAAAGTCCAAGCGAGCCAATGTGAGGATAGCTATAAACGGTAAACTGCGCTATTAATTTTTTCCCAAAAAGAGGTGGAGTAAATGGTTGAATTTTTATCGGCGCATCCGGAGCAAGATTATGTCCATACGTATAAAGCTTATTATAAAAATCAAGGATCGAAAACAAACCAACGTAAATATGCATAACTATTAAATCAACAACGGTTGAAATTTTACCCAGGATAACCGCTCTTAATGTCAAAAGTCCAAGCGCCCCGAAAACAAATGGCAAATATGTAAACTCCGGAAAGTCACTTTGGCTCAATGGCTTCATCCCAATGTAGTGATTCAAAATATTTATCTCTTTAAGGTCATCTCTTCCAGCTGTTTTCCCACCTTCAAGTTTATATGAGTAGATATAAAGTTTTAAACCATCGGGGTAGAAAGTCGCGAAAAATTGCATCCTCCACAGAGGAAATAAAAATGTTAAAAAAATAGAAAGTGCTGCGATAAAAGTTAAAATTCTTGATTTAAGGTTTAAAGGCGTGTCCTGAAGCCTCTCCCATTTTTGAAGTATAGTTTCCATTGTTAATTCCTCTATTTTTTAAAAACAAAACGGGGCGCGAGAACGCCCCGAACCTTAGGTTTTACTTCATAGCCGTTGCTCCACCCTTTGGCTTAACAAGCAGATATCCCTGCATCTCCTGGTGTAAAGCGGAACAGAAGTTTGTGCAATAGAATGGATATACACCAGGTTTGTTCGCGACAAATTCGATCGTCTCCGTCTCGCCTGGGTCAACCACAATGTTTATATTATATTCACAAATTGCTAAACCATGCAATTCATCTGTGGTCTGCTCAATGTTAGTAACGTGGATTATAACCTTATCACCCTGGTTAACTTCAATCTTCCAGGGCTGGAATCTTGTTCTTACAGCGATCATCCAAACTTCAACTGTATTTCCCTTCCTTACAATTTTCGCATCTTTCTCATCCCATATTGCATTTGGATTCTTATTATCAATTCCCTTCTGATAAACTTCGATAACTTTACCTTTCAACTTGTCAGTTCTTATCGCCTGTGCGTAGTGTGGCTCTGGCTCAGTAAATGCATCATAAAGTAATTCCATCCTTTCGCCTGATATGTCAATCAATTGCGATGCCTCTGGGTGGCCTGGTCCAACAGGCAAATGTCTACCATGGGAGAGCTTATTTAATGCGACCACATATTTTCCTGCGGGATGCTTTGTATCACCCTCAGGTATGCAAAGGTGTCCAATGTTATACGCGATTGGGATCTTATCGACAACTTCCCACGTTCCAAGTTTCCACTTTGCAATCGCACTTTCGACAAAGAGCGATGTATAAGCATAACCTTTATCATCGAATTGGGTATGAAGTGGTCCAAGTCCAACTGGAACTTCTACTTCGCGCACACTTTCATATCTAAGTACCGGAACCCCATCCTCTTCACCAGCAAAATCCTTATTCTCAATCGCCTTGAGCATTTTATCAAAATTATAAACTGTTGTTATACTTTGCAATTTCCCGCTTCCGACGATCCACTTACCATCGGGACTTACATCAACGCCATGTGGCGATTTCGCACATGGCAAAAGATAAACAACGCCAGGGGCTTCCTTTGGATCGATAACTCTTACACCGGAAATAAGTTTGTATTTCCCAGCCTTGAGGTATTCTTCTGCCTTCTTCCAGTTAACAGCGGCTATGTAATCCCGATCGTTTTGCGAAGCGGTAATTTCAAGTATTCCTGTAGCTCTTTCTGAGTTATAGCATGTCCAGAAAACCCAACCATGGCTTGGTCCTTTCCCTGCATCGCCAAGGTCAAAGTTAAATGGAGGCATTAAAACTTGAAAACCATGCTTTTCATCCATTCTCATCTCGCCTGTCTTTGGATCAACCTCGACAAGCGCAACTATACCATGATACTTTTTCGCATATTCTTCAACAGGGACGTAACTTCTTTTTGGCACTGGGATTGAAAATCTTGTTGCGATCGTGACATATTCGGTATTTTCAGTGACAAAAGTTGAACCGTGGTTACCGGAAAGATTTGGAATTGGACCAAGGATTTGCTTAACCTTGAAATCTCTCAAATCAATTCGTGCGATACGATTATTTGCATTATCGTTGATAAAAAGCCATCTCCCGTCATAATCACCATTTGTCTCGCTCAGAGCTGGGTGATGAGCATCTCCCCAAGTATAACCACCAAGCATCTCCTTTGACTCTTTATCAAATCCATAACCAGTTGATGGATAAGGTGTAAATACCGGGATTGTTGCAATATGTCGCATCGATGGAATTCCTGCGACAAAAATATTACCTGAATGACCGCCCGAATAGAAAAGATAAAATTCATCAAGATCTCCAGGTGGAACATAAGTTGCAAGAGCTGCTTCTTCAATTTCCGTTCTAACCGCTTCTTTCTTTGGACAGCCCATAAAGATAAGTGCAAGTGCTACAAATGCGATTGATGCAAATGCCACTAATTGAATTTGCCTCTTCATGGCTCCTTCCTCCTTTTGATTTTAATGTTTTGAGGTTAGTTGTTTTTTGCGATATTTCTCATACGCCTTCGTCAAAAGTTCCTCAACTTGCATCTTTTCTTCATCCGTAAGCATAATCTGACTCCCAAGTACAATTGACATCGTTCCGGTTGGTTCCTTGATGAAGTTTTCAAGCGTTTTTCCATATTTTTTAGGGACATCCTCGACCGCATTACTTAGATCGGGACCTATCTTCGCTGCGGATTCAATTCCAAATACAGAAATCGAATGACACACAAAGCAACCCTTGTTAACAAAAAAAGCTCCTTCACCTTCTCTCATCTGTCTTTCTTTTTCAAGTTCTTCTGGCGTAGGAAGATCAGCCAAAGCAGTTGAAGATTGAGGATAATATTGCGCTGGTAGATTAGCTTTTTTCCAGCTTAACATCAAAAGAGTTAACGCAGTAGCCTCTTTCGTACCAAAGCCCATCTCAGGCATTATACTTCCAGGCGAAACCATCCTCGGGTTTTTAAAATGAGCCACATGCCAAGCAAAAACTGATTTTCTACCTCCAATCCTTGAATAATCAAATTGCTCTGGTGCTTTGTCTCCCTCATAAGTTAAATCCGGACCTATAATACCTCCTCGTCCATTAATCTTATGACAAGCCCTGCATCCCTTTTCTCTGACAAGTTTTTTCGCATAGTTAATATAATCAGCCCCAGGTGTAAGTGTATCATAGCGATGACAGATATTACAATTCATCTGAAGCAAAACTTTCCTATCCGGCGGCCTATAAAGTTCCTCAAGCTCCTTCCCAAGCAGAGGCTCTTCCCAGTGCTCAATGAAACCATGTGCTTCTTCTTTGTTAAGCGCGTAACCTTGTCCTCCATGACAAATCGTACAACCATATCTTGCAACAGGATGCTTATCAAGTATTTCCCTTGGATGTGCCTTAAATGGATTGGGTGCATTTTCAAGCCCTTTCCACTCATATCCCATATGACAAGTTATACACCTATCAACTCTGTTAAGTTCACGAACGTATATCTGTTTTATCCCTGTTTCAACCGCCTTCGCCTTTTCCTCTCCAAGATTTTCCTCTACATACTTTTTAAACTCTGATTGATACCTTTTCCATTCTGGTGTAAAATACCCAACGTAGACCATCAAAGTTACAATGAAGCCAATTAATGCGATCGCATAAACCGCGATCACATCATTTTTAAGCTTGCTTTTGTCCATCTTCTGTCCTCAATTTTTTTAAAATTTCTCCGGTAGTTCTGGCCATGGCTCCCATGGGAAGTAAAATTCCCAATTCGGTCCGCGCATATAAGTTCCAATGATTATCAAAACTATCACAAGAAAACATAGAACAAGAAAAACTATGTTTTGTCTCATCCTTTCCTTGGCAAACCAAACACCTGTGCTTAAGTTCGAACTTTTATCGAAATATGGCCATATTGCGAGTAAAAGAACTAAAACGCCCGGGATCAAAATACCACCGATGAAACCACCATTTAAAACGAAACCTCCAATTCTTATCGTAGTTATAGCTACAAGTTCCTGAAGCCAGAGGAAATACCATGGAGCTTTTGCAGGATTTGGCGTAACATTTGGATTTGCCGGATCCTCAAGCGGAGCCCGGAAGAATAAACTCAATATCGCAACAACTACAAAAGTTCCAAGCATTACAAGACCTATTCTTCGGAGCAAAAATGGAACCGAATTAACGGTGTATTTATCTTCGTCAAGCAAAGTGACCTCGACTTGAGGTGTTCTGCCGGTTGTTAAACCAAGAAGGGAATAAGTTTTGCTTTTAATTCCATCCTTAATTTTTTCCTTCTTCTGATTCAGAACAAGATTATCAACGCATGCAAGCCCACCGTCTTTCCTTATCCTCCACATATGATAAGAGAACAGAATCAAAACCGCCGCAGGTAAGAAGAAACAGTGAAGCACATAAAATCTTATCAAAGCGTTCTGCTCAATTTCATGCCCCCCAAGCAAAACAAATCTTATCCATTCGCCAACAATTGGGGCATTCTTCGCTATGTTTGTTCCAACCGTTATAGCCCAAAACGCAAGTTGATCCCATGGCAAAAGGTAACCCGTGAATGAAAGAAGAAGCGTTATAAGCAATAAAAGAACACCAACAAGCCAGTTTAATGGTCTATTTTGACCAACTCCAACGCTGTTTTTATAAGCTCCCGTCAAAAACACGCGAACCATATGAAGAAAAGCAAACGCAACCATCAAGTGAGCGGAATTTCTATGCATAGCCCTTATAAACCACCCAAACGAAACAACATACTCTATATCCTTTACGCTGTGATACGCTCTTTCAACAGATGGAACATAAAGAAACATCAGTATCACACCTGTAATGGTCAAAATCAGAAATAAAGTTGCAGTTATCGTCCCAAGCCAAAGGGAATATCCCCAAGACAAACTTTTAAGCGTCACTTTTGCGGGAAACCAGTGGAGAAGCAGATTCCTTACAATTGATTCGCCAGCCTCTTTTTCAGATCTTGGCGCCCAAGTCCAAAATATGCTTCGTTTGTCGATTTTCTTTTGCTTTACTTCCAATTCAGCCATGATATTCCTCGTTTAAATTTTGTTACACTGTGATCTTGTAGTTTTGTGGAACCGTTTTATTCAAATCAACGACAAGTTTCCCATCCTCTTTTGAAACCTCAACCTTAACCCAGTCAAGGGGTCTCGGTGCTGGACCAGCATAGTTTGTCCCATCTCCATAAAATTTAGATCCATGGCATGGGCAATGAAATTCCCATTTAACTTCAACTTCCTTCCCACCAATTTTTACGATTTTCGGCTTTGAAAGCCCAACATATCTAACTGTGCAACCAAGGTGAGTGCAAACAGCTGATATCGCATAAAAGGTGTTTTTTTCGCGAAAGATATAAGTTTTGATGTCATCGATGAACGTGACCCCATCAGGAATTTTATCAGGTTCATCAAGCTTAACGCGCCTTACCCTTTCATAACTTACATTTGGAAACAATGATCTTACCCATGTATAAATCTGCCCTACAAAAGCCAAAACAAGTGAACCAAGCCCGATGCTCTTTAAAAATTTTCTTCTGTCAATTTTCATTATCAATTTTCATTTTATTTTTTAATCTTCGATTATTTCCTGCTCGACATAATACATTCTCTCCATAGTCATTGCCTCGGTTGGACAAACAATTGCGCATAATCCACATCTTATACACTTTTCATCATCTTTTATCATAGCAGATAGTGGAACATCATCCTTAAATTGATAATGCTGGAGAAGTTTTTCTTTTGTCTCATCGTCAAGATTGAGCTCTTCGATGGGAACAAGTTTCAAACAATACTCTGGACAAACATCGGTGCATGCACCACATAAAACGCATTTTTCCGCATCATAAATCGTTTGAATATGGCAAAGCAAACACCTTTTCGCTTGCTCAACCGCTTGTTCTTCAGTATAGCCCATCTCGACTTCAACAATCCCAGTTCTTCTATCAATTGGAATTGTCTCTGGCGGTTTTCTTGGCGTTGTCTCGTAACCTATATAAGTTGAATAATCACGCTTCTCGATTTTTTCAATCGAGAGATGGAAAATTTTCTTTGTCTTCAAACCACGCAGATAATTATCAATTGATATCGCTGCTTGTTTGCCATTTGCTATCGCATCAATTAAATTTCTCGGACCAAAAGCTACATCGCCACCAGCGAATACGCCTGGACAGGACGTCTCAAGAGTTTCTGGGTTAACCTTTATCGTCCCCGCCGGGATCAGCTGGATGCCATCTTCAGGTTTTATAAAATTCAAATTTGGTCTTTGACCTATTGCAAGGATAACCGTATCAGCATCCATATATTCACTTATGCTATCATCGAAGACTGGGTTAAATCTTCCTTGTTCATCATATGTTCTTTTCACGCCGATGAATTCCACGCCTTTAACTTTCCCATTTTCACCGATAAATCTTCTAACGCCTCTTTGTGGATGGAAGATAATTCCCTCTTTTACCGCTTCTTCAAATTCTTCTTTACCTTGCGCTGTCCTCAAAACAGGCATTTCATCAAATGATTCAAGGCTTGCGATGTGAATTTCAAGCACACCCACTCTCCTTGCTGTTCTCGCCGCATCCATCACGATATTATATGTTGAGCCATTCCCTACTTTTTCCTTTTCTTCGATTTCAACTGCCATCCTCAAAGCTGTCCTCGCAGCATCAAAAGCAACAAATCCACCTCCAATGACCAAAACTTTTTCACCAAGCTCAACTCTATAACCATTGTTTACATTTATCAAGAAATCTATCGCCTTTATAATCCTATCAAGATTTGCCCCTTCAACATTCATCTCCCTTCCCTCTTGTGTCCCAACCGCGATGAATATAGCGTCAAATTCCTCCTTAAGCTCTTTTACCCCAAAGTTTTTCGTCAAAGGTGTAAGCGTTTGAACTTCAACGCCAAGCCATAAAATTTTGTTGATCTCTTTTTCTATTATGCTTCTTGACAATCTAAATTCAGGAATGCCATGTCTCATCATTCCACCCAACACATTCGAAGCCTCAAATATTACAACCTTATATCCAATCAGAGCAAGGTCATGAGCGCACGCAAGCCCCGCAGGTCCAGCGCCAATTATCGCAACTTTTTTATCTCTGACGTCTGATTTTCTCACCTTTGCAAGCGTCGGCAAATGCCAAAACAATTTGTTGTCTTCCGCATCGAAATCATTTTCAAAAAGTTCATCCTGTGTATCAGGATAAAGCGATTCAACTCCGTATTTTTCCGTTAAAAATCTTTTCAAAGCCCTTATTGTAACTGGCTTATCAATGCTCCCCCTTCTGCAGAAATCTTCACACGGCGCTGCACAAACCCTTCCACACACCGAGGCAAACGGATTAGGCGCTCTCGCAACAAAATATGCCTCTTTATATTTTCCCTCCGCAATTAATTGAACATATCTTCCCGCATCAGTATGAATTGGGCATGCCGCTTGACATTTGACCTGCTTTTGCCAATGCAACAAGTCTGGCAAAAAAACTTCATAACTCATCAATTGATCCCCATTTGAGTTTTGATCTTTCTAAGTAAAATAAAATCTTCCGAGAACTGAAGAACTCTTTTCCCATTTCTCAAATCCTTCACAAGGTTTGCCAAGCTTTCATGATCAAGCATAGCTCTAATTTGATTTCTCATCTTGAACCAATAATCATGCAAAGCACACGGATTTTCTGTATCGCAAGGACCGACTCGCAAAATGCATGAATCAAACCACTCCATTCCATCTATCTCTTTGACGATGTCAAAAATGGTAATATCTTTCGGATCTTTAGCAAGCACAAATCCTCCCCCGGGTCCTCTAACCGATATCAAAAATCCAGCCTTGACAAGAAGTCGCATTACTTTATTTAAAAATTCCTTTGGAATTGATAAGGCCCCTGCGATCTGCTTGGCGAGGACAGGTTCTTGTGAATTCAATGATGCGATAAAAATCATCGCTTGAATCGCATATTTACAGGTTTTGCTAAACAAAGTAATTCAAGATTTACTTGTCTGGTATAAATTAAATATATCAAAATTAAAAGTCAATTAAAGGATATTTGTATCCACAATTTTTATCCCGCCTCGTCACATTATCTCTATGACCTTATTCTTAGATGAAAAGCCCGAGATAATTCTCACCCTCGACTTCGTCACATTAAAATAATTTGCTATCAATTCCACAACCGCTTTATTCGCTTTCCCCTCAACAGGTGGTGCTTTAACGGAAACGGAGAAATGGGTTTCATCAATTTTTTCGATTTTCTCCACCTTAGCATTCGGCTTAACTTTTACAAAAATTCGCATCGACAAAAATTTTTTGAATTAACTTAAACATCGCAAGCATTTAAACCAAGCCTGCGCAAAAGTAACCTTAATTTTTATTTTTCGTATATTTAAAAGCAGGTAAAACATAAAACAAGAAAAACTATGAAAAAAATTTTAATCGCCTTGACTCTACTCTTCTTCTTGCAAGTAAGCCTCGCCCAAGAAGAGAAAAAAGAGGGAAAAATCGAAAGTTTGATCGATGAAATCCTCAAAAAAGTTGAAAATTTCTACTCCTCCGAAGAAACCATCCCAGACTATGCAATCCAGCGACAAAAGGAGATACAAAAACAACTCGCAAGGATAAGGGAGCAACTTGAAATTTTAAAAAAGCAGAAAGATTTAATTGAACCGGAAAAATTTCAAGAGGAACTCGAAGGGATACAAAAAACAGCCATTGAAATTCAAAAATCTGCTCAAGAATTGACTGAACAAATTCAGAAAGGCGCCTTAACACCTTTGCCAATCGTCCCAACATTTAGATTTAAAGGTGACACGGAAATTGGAGAGAACGATTTCATCGAAGGCGATGTGCTTGTGCAGGATGGAAATTTAATAATTCGAGGGAAAGTTAACGGGAATATACTTGTAGAAAATGGCGATCTTATTTTAAAAGACAATGCTGAGGTAAATGGTGACATATATACAAGCAACGGCGAGATTAAAATAAGCGAAGGGACGAAATTTACAGGCAAAAAATACGAAAACTTCTCCCCGCTTGCAGAGATCGACAAATCAATATCCTACAGCAGAGAAAGACACCGATACGAAATTAAGTATAAACAATTTTATGAAGAGACGCCGGGTATGGACAATTTATATTTTGAATTTGAAAGAGTCAGCGGATTTAAAATCGGAATTATTCTCCCTAAAAAATTTTCAAGGATGCTTGATAAGCCAATTTCATTTTACGGTTACGGCGCTTATGCAACTAAATCACATAGATGGATTTTTTCTGTCGGGTTCAACAGAATGTTGGTACATTCAAACGATGATCTGTTCTTAATCCTTGGTGCTGAGATTTACTCAACCATTGGGACAAAAGATAATTGGCTTATCTCACCAAATGCAAATACAATCTCGGCTCTTTTCTGGAACAACGATTATCGCGATTATTTTAAACAGGATGGATTCAATTTTTATCTTGAAATTGCTTTGCTTTCAAGCGCAAATAATCTAAAATTAATTTTCTCAAACGACAATTATGCAAGTGAAAACACAAAATACATAAAATACTTCGACTGGAACAAAAAACGACCTTTCCGCGAAAATCCACCGGTTTATGAGGGAAGATTAAAAACAGTTTCATTGAATTATAAATCCGGAAGTTTTCAATTGCTCGAGGGGTTTAGAAAATCTGGGGTTGGACTTCAAATTAACATCGAAAAAGAAATCGAAAGTTTCAAATACACAATTGTAACAATGGAGTTGAAAACAAGATTGAGTCTATCGAAATACGACAACCTTGGTTTGAGGTTAAGACTTTCAAGTTCGGATAAAATTTTACCAAAGCAAAAATCTTTCGAAATCGGCGGATTCGGAACGCTTTACGCTTTCCCATACAAAGCATTTGAAGGGAATAAAATGTTACTCGCAAATATTGAATACATTTTTAAAAACCATATAAACATCTTCGACCTTATCAACTTTTTCATATTCTTCGACGCAGGTTATGTTAACAACCAAGAATCCAAACTTACATCTGGATTTAAAATCAAAAACATAAGCGAAATAAAATCAGATTTTGGATTTGGTTTTGGGACGGAGAGCATGAAGACAAGGATTTACTTTGCATGGAGGACGGATAGAAAGATGTCCCCGATTATAGTGGTGAGATTATCAAATCCGTTTTAAAGTTTGCTTAAAATAAACTCAAGCACTTTTTTAATCTCGATCAAATCACGGCGAAGTCCGGGGTCAGAAATTTTGGAAATTTTTGCCACTCCGTTTTCAATTGAAATTTCCCTTGAGTCTTCATCAGGGTTATAATTTTTTAAAACTCGTTTTGCCCCCTCAATGGTGTAACTTTCCTCCCAAAGCAAACGTTTTATTATCAAGATAATTTTAATATCGCGGTTGGTATAAACTCTATTCTTCCCTCTGTTTCTTACCGGTTTAAGTTGTTCAAACTCTTTCTCCCAATATCTTAAAACGTATGGTTCAACACCAGTGAGTTTACTTACCTCACCTATTGAATAGTAAAGTCGCTCGATTTTGAACTCTGGCATCTTTTGCTCTTTTTGTTTTATTTTAATCATTTTTTGAGAGAAATTCAACCGCTTTGTTAAATCTTCACAACCTTTTAATATCTTCTTAATCTCTTTGACTTAGATTTTGGGTGTTTTTTTAAAAAATGCGCTTTTTGTAAATTTAATTTGACGAGTTTTTAAATCTCAAAGAAATTTTGAGACAGAAAATGAAAAACACAATCGAATATCTAATCAAACTGCACGAAGAAGCGAAGCTCGGCGGTGGCATCAAAAGAATTGAAGAGCAACACAAAAAAGGAAAATTAACCGCAAGGGAAAGACTTAAAATTTTGCTTGATGAGGACAGTTTTCAAGAGATAGACATGTTTGTAAGGCATCGTGCACATGATTTCGGAATGGACAAACAAAGACCTCTCGGCGATGGGGTTGTGACAGGATATGGGACGATTGATGGAAGGCTTGTTTTTGTGTTTAGCCAGGACTTTACAGTATTTGGTGGCTCACTTTCGGAGGCACACGCTGAAAAAATTTGTAAAATTATGGATCTTGCAATGAAAGTTGGCGCTCCTGTCATTGGTTTGAACGATTCAGGTGGTGCAAGAATTCAAGAAGGGGTTGCAAGCTTAGGGGGATATGCGGAAATTTTCTTAAGAAACACGCTTGCCTCTGGGGTTATCCCACAAATCTCCGCTATTATGGGTCCGTGTGCTGGTGGTGCCGTTTATTCACCAGCTATTACGGACTTCATCTTCATGGTCAAGAACACAAGTTATATGTTCGTCACAGGTCCAAATGTGGTAAAAACAGTTACACATGAAGATGTGACTTTTGAGGAACTCGGTGGAGCAATGGTTAATGCAACAAAAAGTGGAGTCGCACATTTTATTTGTGACGACGATGTCGAATGCCTCATGCACATAAGAAAACTTATAAGCTATCTCCCTTCGAATAACATAGAAGACCCACCAAGAATCGACACAGGCGATGACCCAAATCGCGAAGAGCCGAAACTTGACTCAATAATCCCAGATAATCCGAACAAACCATACGATATGAAAGAGATAATTCTTTCAGTCGTCGATAACGGTGAATTTCTTGAGGTTCACGAATACTTTGCTCAAAATATAATTTGTGGTTTTGCAAGATTTGATGGGTATCCGGTTGGAATAGTTGCAAATCAGCCTGCGGTCTTAGCTGGTGTTCTTGACATAGACGCTTCTGTAAAAGCAGCAAGGTTCGTGAGATTTTGCGATGCGTTCAACATACCGATTATAACTTTTGTTGATGTCCCCGGTTTTATGCCCGGAACAGATCAAGAATGGCATGGGATAATCAAACATGGAGCAAAACTTTTATACGCGTATTGCGAAGCTATTGTCCCAAAAATCACGATTATAACAAGAAAAGCCTATGGCGGTGCTTACGATGTTATGGGTTCAAAACATATAAGAAGTGATATAAACTATGCCTGGCCAACCGCTGAAATTGCAGTTATGGGTCCAAAGGGTGCAGTTGAAATAATTTTCAAAAAAGAAATCGAAAAAGCAGAAAACCCAGAAGAATTTGAAGAAAAATTGATCCAAGAATATCGTGATAAATTTGCACATCCATATATCGCTGCTGAGAGAGGTTACATCGATGACGTAATTGAGCCAAGAAAAACAAGACAAATGATCATAAAAGCACTTCGAATGCTTGAAAATAAAGTTGACACTAATCCCAAAAAGAAACACGGCAATATTCCTCTTTAAAAATTAAATGTATTTTTGTGCCTATGTTTGATTTACTTTTGATTGCGTCCTCTGTCTTCTACGCAATAGAGATAATTATTTTCTTATTTGCATTAAATAAGAAAGAGAGAAAGGTTCAGCTACAAGATAGAGAACTGCCAAAGGTAAGCGTCGTGGTTGCGGCGAGAAATGAAGAAGAAAATATAGAAAGATGCGTCAACTCAATTATCAACTTAGATTATCCTAAGGAAAAACTTGAAATCATAGTTGCAGATGATGGTTCAACCGACAGGACTGCTGAAATTGTTTCACAATTACAAAATAATAATCCAAACCTCAAACTTTTAAAAATCAAATCACAAATAAACAATCTCAAAGGCAAAGCCAACGCACTTGCACAAGCAATAGGACAAGCCACAGGTGAATTTATATTTATGACCGATGCTGATTGTGCTGTGCCAAAAACATGGATTAAAGGAATGTTGAAATACTTCGATGAAAAAACAGATGTCGCATCTGGAATTACAATCATTGAGCGCGGGAAGATTTTCTATGGTATGCAATCGTTAGATTGGGTATTTCTTTTAGGTGTTGCAGCATCGGTTGGGAAACTTTTTAAACCAGTAGCATGCATCGGAAATAATATGGTTTTTAGAAAAGAAGCCTATGTGGATTTCGGCGGATATCAAAATTTGAAATTCAGTATAACAGAAGATTTCGCGCTTTTCAAAGCTATAATTCAAAACGGGGAGTGGACATATTCCTATCCCGTTGATATCGAAACTTTGGTCATAAGCAAACCAGTGAAAACATGGAAGGAACTATACCACCAAAAGAAAAGATGGGGAACGGGCGGACTTGACACGGGTCCACTTGGAATAGCAGTTATGTCGGGTGGATATTTATTTCACCTACTTTTGTTGCTGTCCCCATTTTTCTTACAAAAAATTACTATTTTGCTATTTGCCATTTTTTTAAAATTTCTTGTCGACGGCGCCTTCCTTTTCAAGATTTTGAAAAAATTCAAAAAAGTTTCCTTTCTTAAATATCTTCCCTTCTTTGAGCTTTACTACATCGTCTATGTAGTTGCACTTCCTTTCGTGGTGTTTTTCGGCGGCAAAACCGTGTGGAAAGAACGAAAATACAAAGGGCTAAAAAATTTGCAGGTCATTGAACACGATTAAAATTCTGCGTGAAAATTCCGATAATAAATACAGATAAAACGCAAAATAAAAAACCTTTCAAATGTTTAAGAAATGTCCAATGTGCAATAACATTTGGAGGTCGAAGGAAGATTTTTTAAATGATGAAAATGTAAATTTAATCGGCTACCAAAAATACATGGGTCTTTATGGAGGCGGGTATTTACTCTTCAAACACAGGACAAAGTTCTGTGGGACGACAATTGCAATTAAAGCAGCATTTTTTTCTGACGATACATCTTCAACACAAAGGTTAAAAAGAATAATAAACAAGGAGCGCGGGCCGAAAAAATAAGCCCGCACTCGATCTATCTTTCAACTACTGCGCGCCTATGACCAAATGTCCATAGATAATCACGTAAAGCCCTTATCTGTTCATTAGCATTACCATCAAGAATATCGGGAACTGGGCTCGTCCCCTCATAGAAAAATGTTGGCATATTTGTCCCAGGCTGGATCGCCTGTGGGTCTCTGAGCCAATCGATCACCCACTCCGGTTTTAATCTTTTGGGAGCAAGATCTAAATTTGGAGCAAGCATTGACGCAGAAAGACCACTTCCAACGGTGTGACATTTCAAACATTGTAACCTGTCAAATAAAACTTTTCCAGCGGAAACATATTTACTCTCAAGCGGGACATCGTAGCTTCTAACCTTAAATTCTTGATTGCTCAAGCCAAGGAAATACTTTATAAGTGCAGTTATCTCATCATCCGTCGGCTGAAATGTCGGCATTCTAAGTTTAAACCATGGCCTTATCGTTGTCGGGTTTTTTAAGAATTCATAAAGCCATGGCTCTTGAACCTTTGCCCCTTCAATTGTTAATAGCGGTGGCCTCAACCCCGGATCCTCTATCATAGGATAAATATATCCGCCTTGCTCTTCGATTTGATGACAATTTATGCAATTATACCAAAGTGTTAACCTTCTGCCCTCGTTTATCTCCTTGCGACGTTTATCAAATGTTTGAATGTATTTTGGACCGACTTCATTTTTATTGAAACTGGCAATTAAAGTGACAAGTGCTTGAATTTCGACATCGGTAAAGTTAAATTGTGGCATCTTTAATTGAATTCTCTCCGTTGAATAACCGCGTGAGTCGCGTAATTTCTCCGCAAGCCAAACAAGACGATCTTTCGGAAGATGCTTTTTATATCCAAAATCAAGTTGTTCGATATTTTTTCTCGCAAAATCTGAAATATCTACACTTACTTTGGTCTCCCGCTCCGTCCCTTTTATATCATGACAACCGTAACAACCATAACTTTTTATTAGCTTTAACCCTTGCTCAGCTTTTTCGTTTGTGAAGTTAATTTTTATAGATGCGTAATCAACTGTATCTTTAAGCGTCATAAGATAAGCAACGATATCCCTTGCTTCTTGATCCGAAAGTCGAAGGCTTGGCATTCTTGTATTCGGTAGGTAATGGCGTGGATTTTTAAGCCAATCATAAAGCCATTGAGGATTAACTTTACTTCCAACTTTTGTAAGCTTAGGTGCTACGTCATAATTTAAACCGCGCGTTTTACGCACGATATCATTATCACCAATCGCATGACAACCGAGACACCCTATATTCTCGACAAGTTCTTTACCTTGCTCAGGACTCCCACCGCCTGTGTATTTAAAGTTATATTCCCAATTTTTTGCGCTATCTTGACCAATTTTCACAAGGTATGCAGTGATAGCTTCAGCTTCTTCTGGTGTCAACTTGAAATTTGGCATCCTTCCATGGGGTAGATACTCACGTGGGTTTAAAATCCAACGATATATCCAACCCGGTGTTGTCTTAACAAGAAGATTGTTTAAACTCGGCCCAACTTTCGGAAAATCGTTATAGCCATCGATACCATGACAACCATAGCAACCAGATTCGATCAAAATATGTTTTCCCATCGTTAGCTTTGGTGCCCACTTCAGATTAATTTCATTAAAGTGACAATCATTGCAACCTGCCTCCATATGCTCCTTTTTCAAAATAGGCCATTCCCAATGTTTATCTTTATCGCCATGGGCATAACCTTCGGTCAAAGCGGGTCCCTGCCCACGATGGCAAGGTGTACAACCAAAAGTTTCAGGGTTATGTTTTGCAAGAAGTTCAAGATTTGGATGCGTTTTAAAGGGCTGAGAAGCATCTTCAAAAAGAGGATCATTCCAACCAAGATGACAAGTCTGGCATCTATCAACTCGAGATTTCAAAGTCCCAAAATTCGTCCTCTCAAACTCAGGCAAAATCACTTGGATAATTTTTATGGGCGATTCCTTCGTCTTTTGAATTCTATCTTTAATCTTGTTTATCTCATTAAAAAGTTCATTGATTTCACTCTCGACCTCATCGACCCTTGACTTATACCTTTTAACGATAGCCCATGCTTCATCCTTTTTCTTAGTTAGTTCCTCTAACTTTGCGTTCAATTCCTTCATCAAATTTTCCTCGCTCTGAATCTTCGCCCATAACTTTTGAGTCTCTTTATCTTTACCTACTTCAAGCTTCGCTCTTTGATAAAAATAGTAGTATTCATCGGATCTGCTCTTTGAAAATTGAAATTCCCGCGTCAGATCTGCAAGCTCTTTTTCATATCTTTTATAATCAGCTAAAGCCTTTTTATATTCATCGGATTTAAGTCCTGCTTTCGCTTTCTCAAGTTCCTCTTTTAACTCTTTATATCTCACGCTGTCAAAATTTGCGATCGCAATTTTGTAAAGGGAATCAAGTTTGGCAAGTTTTAATTGATAAAATTTTCTTTGATATTCCTTCCAAGGTCTTCGAATTGAAACCTCATCGATCACCGCCCATAAAGTCGCAAGCAGGAGAATCGTTGCAAGCGCGAGATAAATTTTATCATATCCTCTTTGTTCAACGGGAATTTCTCTACGCTTTTTAATCCAGCCAAAGATCATGTTGGTTTCGAACTATTTGTTTTTAATTAAACATTAAACCAAGGCGTAACCCAAACATACTTGACGTTCAAAGTCCATCTCAAAATCATCTTTATCGGCAAAGCCATCATCGTCAAAAAAAGATAAGATGTGATTATGTATCTAGTTAAACCAAATTTCTCAGTGAAATCGGGCGCTTTCTTTTTCAACCATAACCATCCAAGGGGCATAAAAATTGCATAATAACCTATAACGACAATCCCACCAAGAATCGAAGCAATTGGATTAAGGGTTCCGTCAGGATTATATGTTGAAATTCCAAAAAGTTCGGTCAGATCAACGTTTGTAATCGCAACTACTTTATGCGGGTCCCACTTCTCCCAAGGCCAGAAGAAATTCCATCCCGGACCTCTGAAAAATGTTCCAACGAATATCAAAAGTACCCAAAGCACAAGAAAACCAAACGAAAAAATTGTAATTGCCCATTTCCTTTCTTTAAAACTATAACAGCCGTTTCCTTTGGGATTTATATCTAAGTAAGGGATTGCCATCAAACCAAATATTATAAGTCCAGGGAGCAAAACCCCTGCAATCCACGGATCAAAATATACAAGCATTTCTTGAAGTCCAAGGAAATACCAAGGTGCCTTCGATGGATTTGGCGTTAAAGCTGGATTTGCCGGTTCTTCGAGTGGAGCATCAAACGCTATTGACCAAGCAAGCACAAAGGCCATCACAGCGATTGCAGCTATAAATTCAATTCGTACAAGATACGGCCAAACTTGAACTTTATCTGTTTCATCCGCCTCGTACGGGATACCGCGCTCATCATTCTTCTTGGCTTTTCTCATAGCATAGATGAAAAAACCATAAACAGTGAAAAGAAGTATTATGATTGGGAAATTATCCGGATTGCCTAATATTTTTAGAAGATTATGCATAACTCAATACATTTGTCTTTATTTTTTAATAACTGGTCCAGAGATCCCGCCATCTTTTCTAACTCGCCAAAAGTGAACAGCAAGGAAAATAGCAGTAACAAGCGGTAGAAAAATGCAATGTAGAACATAAAATCTCAACAAAGCTGGCGGACCAACCTGCGTCCCTCCCAAAAGTAAAAATCTTATATCGTTATCTGGTCTTATCCCAAGTTCTGGTCCAAATGGTCCTTGATGTCCAAGAAATGGCGTTGCACGAGCCATATTTGTCCCAACTGTAACCGCCCATATAGCAAGCTGATCCCATGGCAAAAGATATCCTGTGAAACTTAACAGAAAAGTCAAAAGCAAAAGAATTACACCGACAACCCAGTTAAATTGCCTTGGCGGTTTATACGAACCAGTTAAAAACACTCTGAACATATGGAGCATAACCGTTATAACCATAAGGTGTGCAGACCATCGATGCATATTCCTTATCAACGCACCAAATGGAACATCGTTCATAAGATATTTCATATCTTCGTATGCGTACTCAGCGGATGGGCGATAATAAAACATCAAAATAACACCGGTTATCGTAAGAATTATAAACAGGAGAAACGAAATCCCACCCATTCCCCATGTGTAACCATAATTGACCGCGTGTCTTGAAACCCTTACGGGATGAAGATGCAAAAAGACATTATCAACGACCATCAAAGCCCTGTTTCTCTGGGTATCCTCATACCCATGGCGGAAGATTGATTTGTAAATATCTGAACTTTTTATCTTCTTTTTTATTTGTGCAAGCATTTTGGTTTAAACTTTATTTTTGAATTAACCTCTATACGGCAAGAACGAACTTGGCTTTCCCCATTCACCTTTTTCATATTTATATGTCACTCCTTTATCGATTAAAATTTGTCCATCCTCAGCAAGCGTAATTTTTACCCTCTCCAGAGGTCTTGGCGCAGGACCTTCAAAATTAATCCCAGATTTTCTAAAACCACTTCCATGACATGGGCATTTAAATTTATTTTCACCACTTAACCATCTCGGAGTGCAACCAAGGTGAGTGCAAACTGCAAGCAAAGCATAAAATCCATCTTCCTCACGAACTATCCAAACACGCTGTGTATCTTTAAATCTTTCGCTTACCTCCCCAACCGTATATTCATCCGGATAACCTGCTTTAAACGCCGTCGGCGGTTCATAAAGAACACGAGGAAACATATACCTAATTGCTCCAATAATTGAAGTAAAGATAAATCCCAAAAACCCAAGCCAACCGGCAAACGTTAAAAACGAACGCCTATTGAACTTCCAAAGCCCTGTGTCATTTTCAGGTGGTTTATCCTGCTTTGGTATGACCTTCTTTTTCGCCTCTTTTTGTATCACTTCCTGACTAGTCTGCTGGTTTAAAATTTCGCTCATATTGTACCGCTTTAGATTTTGTTTTTAAATTCGGATAAAAAACATCCTCGTTAAAGTCAAAAAAATTTAATGCGGGAAAAAGATACAAATTTTATCTCCAATAGAATCCACAACCTCTTGAAGATTAACCGACTGAAGATATTTCTTAACTTTTTCATTCACATCGGTAAATAAACCCCTAACAAGGCAATTTTGCTTAAATCTGCATCCAATTGCGGTAGATAAATAACAAATCTCTTTTTTTGAAGGCTCGATCGCAACAACAAGATCATAAAGTGTGATATCCTTAAGAGGTTTTGCAAGTGCATAACCGCCTTTCACACCGATGATGCTGTTGACCACTCCTGCACGACGCAAAGCCTGAAGAATTTTCATCATATAACTTACCGATAGACCACATTCCTTTGCAACTTCAGATGCTCCTACAAATTTCAAATCATCTCTTGTTCCAATGTAAATTATAGCGTGTATTGCGTATCCAAGCGATTTTGATATATCTATCATCTTGAAAAAATTTTCGTTTTTATTCTTCATCTTTTTGGACCATATCGATTGTCTCCCACGGGCAATACTTTGCACAAAGCTTACAACCTATGCAAATATCCTCATCGACTATAACTATTCCATTTACATTAGAAAACGGATTCATTCCACTAGCAAAGCTTTCCTTTAAAAGGTCAAGCGTAGTTGACTTGACTCCATCGAATGAATCTATATATTCTGAACCTTTGACTTTATATATACAATCAACTGGGCAAAACTCGATGCAAACCTCGCATCCAGTGCATCCAACGGGATTTACTACTGCGATAAGCTTGACTTTTTTCTTTCTTGCGGTTTTAGCTTCTATATTAACCTGAGACATTTTCTTCGATTTTGAGTTTTAAATTGATTCGATGCTATCGAAAAATTTCCTGCTCAAAAATAAGTTCTATCTTTGACATCAGATGCGACAAATCCCGAGATCAATCTCTTCTTCCTTTCCTCTTTCACAATCTCATTAACTTTTTCCTTTTCATATTGCTCCGCGGAATCGACAAGCACAGCCACAACATTATTTTTAACCTCCGCAAATCCATCTGAGACGACAAAATAGATTACTTTACCACTTTCATCCACAATTTTGATTGTTCCAAGTTCAAGTGTGCTTATCAAAGGCGCATGATTATAAAGAACTTGAAAACTTCCCATTGTCCCGGGCAAAGTGATGCTTCGAACTTTACCGCGATAGACAATGCTTTCAGGCGTCAATATCTCAACTTGAATTAGTTTATCCATTTTAATCAAATTTCATTTTTTTTGCCTTATCAAATGCTTCATCAATCGTCCCAACCATATAGAAAGCCATCTCTGGAAGTTCATCGCATTCGCCTTCAATTATTGCTTTAAATCCAGCGATCGTATCTTGAAGCTTAACATATCTTCCCTCTGTTCCGGTGAAAGCCTCAGCAACGAAGAAAGGTTGAGATAAAAATCTTTGAATCTTTCTCGCCCTTGCAACTATCAATTTATCTTCTTCCGAAAGCTCATCGATTCCCAGGATATTGATTATATCTTGCAAATCTTTATAAGTTTGCAAAATTTCTTTAACTTTCTTGGCCACAAAATAATGCTCATCTCCGACTATTTTCGAGTCAAGCAAACGTGATGTCGAATCAAGCGGGTCAACAGCAGGATAAATTCCAAGTTCAGCGATTTGTCTCGAAAGAACCGTAGTCGCGTCAAGATGTCCGAATGTTGTCGCAGGAGCTGGGTCAGTTAAGTCATCTGCAGGGACATAAATTGCCTGAACTGATGTTATCGAGCCACGCTTTGTCGAGACTATCCTCTCTTGGAGTTCTCCCATCTCGGTTGCAAGCGTCGGTTGATAACCAACCGCCGAAGGCATTCTACCGAGCAAAGCTGAAACCTCGGAACCCGCTTGTGTAAACCTGAAAATGTTATCTATGAAAAGAAGTACATCTTTACCTTCTTCGTCTCTGAAATACTCAGCAATAGAAAGGGCGCTCAAACCAACTCTTAACCTCGCCCCTGGTGGTTCGTTCATTTGACCGAAAACAAGCACTGCATTTTTCAAAACTCCTGAATTTTTCATCTCAAGCCAAAGTTCATTCCCTTCCCTCGTCCTTTCACCAACGCCACCAAAAACAGAATAACCTTTGTGGTAAACAGCAATGTTATGAATCATCTCCATAATTAAAACAGTCTTTCCAACACCAGCCCCTCCGAAAAGCCCAACTTTTCCACCCTTTGGATATGGTTCAAGCAAATCAATAACCTTAATTCCAGTCTCAAGTATTTCCCTTTTTGTGCTTAATTCAACAAACTTAGGTGGTTCGCGATGAATTGGATAATATTTTTCCGCTTCAACTGCTACAAGCCCATCGATTGGTTCACCAACGACGTTCAAAAGCCTACCTAAAACATTTGGGCCAACGGGGACTTTTATTGGTTCAGTAGTATCATAGGCTTTCATACCTCGCACAAGACCATCTGTTGAGTCAAGAGCAACTGCACGCACTCGATTTTCCCCAAGATGTTGCTGGACCTCAGCCCAAAGGATTTCTTCCTTACCTTCGATATTTACTCTTAGAATTTTAATAGAATTAAAAATTGCAGGTAAATATCCGTCTTCAAATTCAATATCGATAACCGGACCAATGATTTGAACTATCTTACCTTCTCGCATCAATCAAAATGTTTATTTTTTGTTTATATTTTGGACAAAATATACGAAATCAAAGGCACTTTTCAAAACCTCAGTTTAAGGGCAAATTTTTCATCTTTTGCCTTCTGACCGAGATATAAATTGCAGTCGCAAACCCCACAAAAATTAAATAAGGCACAACAAGCAAATACACAATCCCATCGTTCAATCCACTGGCTAATTTCATTCCCTCCTCTGAATTTACTACATTCTCTTTGCACATCGCACATTGGGAATAAATTGAATTCAATCCGATCAATAAATTGACCAGAAAAATTTTCACAAGCAAAGATATCTTCCTCATGACTTTATCCTCCTTGTTATTTAAATATATGATAAAGCATAAAATAAATTAAAACTCCGGTAAATGAAACATACAACCAAATAGGCAAAGTTAAACGCGCAACTTTCGGATGTTTATCAAATTTCTTAAGCAATGCAAATATTAAAGTCGCAATTGCCAATGGAAGAGCAAAAACAGCAAGCAAAGTATGTGAAGATAAAATGGTCAAATAAAACATCCGCCAAAAACCGACGCCTTTAAAACGGGTTATGCCAGCATTGTAATGATAAACAAGATAACTTACGAGAAAAAGCGATGAAGAAATAAAGGCGGAGAGCATAAATTTTTTATGACTCTCGATATCTCGCTTCTTGATCTTTACAAACCCGAGAATGAGAAAAATGAAACTCAGCGCATTTAATACCGCGTTCAAAGTCGGCAATATCTTTATCATCTTTTCTTTAAAATTAACTTTACATCCTTTATCAATTTGTCAACCTCTGCTGGGTCAATCCCACTGTAATAACCTCTTATCCTTCCATCCGCATCGACAAGGACAAATCTATCACTATGTATAAAATCACCCGGACCCCCATCTCCTTCCTCAACCGGAAGTTTAAATCCATATCTTGCTAAATCATAAATTTTTTTCTTTTCCCCAGTCACAAAAAACCATTTGCCATCGATAGCTCCCCATCCTTTCGCGTACATCGATAGAACCCAAACCGAATCAGTTTGAGGGTCAACGGTGAAAGACACAAGTTTAACCTTGGGATTATTTTTAAAAGCTTCTTGTATTCTTGCCATCTGCTCGGTCATTCGTGGACAAATCCCGGCGCAACTTGTGAAAAAGAAATCCGCTATCCAAATGTTTCCTTTTAATTTTTCAAGATTAATTGTCTCACCATGATGATCGATCAAACTAAACTCCGGGATATTGCCATACAAAGGTAGAACTTCTACAGATGACATTTTTTTGATTTCAATCACAAGCACAATATAAATCCCAACCGCAAAACTTAAAATCGCAAGAACAATTTTTCTTCCCGACATATCCGCTAAATTTTTTTATTAATAATATCCTAACCCAAGCCTCATCAAAAGAGCAACGCTACCCTCGGGAATAAGCGCGGCGACCAAAGCCACAATCAAAATCAACGGCAAAACGATCGAATAGATGAGACCTATTTTTTCAAATTTCAAATGCATAAAATATCCGGCTATCAAACCTGCCTTCATCAACGCCATTATGGTGAAAAGCAATGCCATAAGCGAATGCGAAATTGGCAGAAACGCAACTATAACCTCAACAACCGTGATCACGAGAAGTTGAAACCAAACCCGCCAATAAACTTTTCTTCCACTTTGATGAATTGTCTCTGTCATAAAGCTTCCTCAAATTTTTGTTTTAAAGAAGATAGAAAAACGCAAATATGAAAACCCACACAAGATCAACAAAATGCCAATAAAGCCCAGCAACTTCAACGCCTTCATAAGAACCTCGTTTATCGTAAATTCCTTTTGCAACTCTTATCGCCATAATCGTTAAAACTATGACTCCACTTAAAACATGTGAGCCGTGAAATCCGGTTATCACAAAAAACGAAGCTGAAAACAGGGGAACTCCCCAAGGATTGCTTGTAAGACGCGCTCCTTCATGGATTAAATGTCCCCATTCGTATGCTTGACACATTAAAAACAAAAGACCACCAAAAATTGTAAGCAAAAGATATTTAATAGTCCCTTTCCTATCCATTCTCCTTCCAGCGTCCACTGCAAGAGCCATCGTTAAACTGCTACATATCAAAATGAATGTCATAATGCTTACAAAAATCAGAGGAAGTTTCGCGCTGATAAATGGGAAAGAGGAGAAAATTTCAATTCTACTTGGCCAACTTGGTAAACTCGCCCTCAAAGAAGCATAACCAGCAAGCAACCCACCGAATGTAAACGCATCGGACAAGATAAAAATCCACATCGTAAATTTTTCCCTTGAGACGCCAAGCGGAGATTTGCCTCCTCCCCATGGTGATTTTAGAATTTTTTCCTGTTCAAGCATAACTTCTTGTGTCATCTCAATTTCTCCCGAAGTTTATTTTGATTTACGTTGTGACCTTTATGAAAATGAAAAGATATAGCCAAAGGAGATCGAGAAAATGCCAATAAGTTACACAAAGCTCTACGCCAAGCCTATTTTTCGAACTATAATATCCAAGGAGCGATTTTATCAAAACATAAACTAACGAGATAATTCCACCCACAAGATGTAAAGCGTGCATCCCCGTCAAAAGGTAGAAAAATGAACTTGAAGGATTTGTGCTAACATAAACGCCCATTTTGCTCAATTGATCCCATCCTATAACTTGCCCAACTAAAAACGATATCCCGAGCAAAGTTGATATCAAAAACAAAATTTTAAATCCCGATGACTCATCTTTCTTCAACTTGAAATAACTTAGTTGAATTGTCAAACTGCTTAAAAGGAGTATAATGGTATTGACCCAGAAAATTCCCGGCAGTTCAAACCTAAGCCAATTTTCAGCAGAATGTCTTACGATATATGCACTCGTCAAAGCGGAAAAGAGCATAATAACCGCGGCAATAAAAAGCCAAAGTCCAAATTTTGCCGGGTTTATAGGCAAAGCATAAGAGGAAGGGTGCCCGCCCGCACCGCCACCTCCGTTGCTGTAAATTCCGCCAATATCTATATTTGAAACTTCACTTCCTTTTTTCTTTTCGATAACCATAATTTTCTCCGTGAAATTGTTTTTAAATTTTGTCAATAAAGAGAAAAACCAAAACGAGCGGAAGATAAATTTCAGCCATTAACATTATTCTCTTTGCAGAGTGGATAGAACTGTCCTTTATAAGTGAAAGAGATTGAAGGAAAAACAAACCACCTCCGAATAATGAAGCTACCAAGGCATATTTTCCAGCAAAACCAGCTATAGTTGGCATCAATCCCATGGGCAAAAGCATAAAAGTATAAATTGCAAGATTAACCGCGGTGCTTCTATCGTCCTTAGATGGCAAAACTTTAAATCCAACCCTTTCATAATCAGATTTACAAATCAAAGCAATTGACCAAAAATGTGGAAACTGCCATAAAAATTGAATTCCAAATAATATAATAGCACCAAGCTCTATCTGACCTCTCACCGCCGTCCATCCAATTGCGGGTGGAATTGCGCCAGGGATTGCTCCAACGAATGTACACAAAGGTGTCACCCTTTTCAAGGGCGTATATATAAAAACATAAATTGCAAACGCAACGAAAGCAAGCAATGCGCTTATAAAGTTAACATATTTAAGGAGTATGAATTGACCTAAGATCAACATCAAAACAGAAACTAAAATCGCCGTTTGCCTTTTCATCCTACCGCTTGGCAAAGGTCTTTTGGCGGTTCTTTTCATCATACCATCGACGTCCGCTTCAAGCACTTGATTCATCGCATTCGCAGAACCGACAACGAGAAAAACCCCGAAAACCGTCAACGCGAAATTAAGCCAATTTAAATTCCCTCTATTTGCGATCAAATATCCAAACGCTGTTGTAAAGACAACAAGTAAGGTCAAACGATGTTTTATTAGTATCAGAAAATCTCGCGTTAAGTCTAAAAATTTCAGCAACATCTTTTTAAACTCCTGATTTTGTCAATGCTAATTCTTCGCTTTGCTTATGACCCAATGCGTAGATGCCTCTCCACCCAAGCACAGCAAGTAAAAGCGTCGTCCCAAGGATTGTTGCGCCAACCGCAACATGAAATATTGTAACCAAAACTGAAAGCTTCGTCCATATCACAAAAGAGCCAAGCAAAATTTGCAACAAGATCAAAACAATCCATAACTTTGCAAATCCCTTCAACAACTCGATATTTCCTTTTATCGTCAGAATTGAAGCGTATATCCCAACCCCAGCAACCACAAATGCCCAAACTCTATGAGCAAAATGAATAGCAACTTTAAATTGAAGTTCAGCATAACTTATTGGGAACGGTGCATTTGGATCATAAGGCAAATTTCCAAAAGGCGGAATTATCTTTCCAAATGAAAGAGGGAAATCCGGAATTATATTTCCAGATTGAGTATGTCTTACCAAAGCACCAAGTAGAATTTGAATAAATGCAAAGATAAATGTCAAGGTATATAGTTTTGCAATTTTCGCACTCACGGTGACTTCTTTTACCTTAAAACTTTCCCAGGCTTTTGATGTAAAAAGCGCGATAAGGAAAACCATACATAGAACAATTTCCGCAAGCGTTGCATGAGTTATGGCGATAGCCATTCTAACCGGCTCAATATGTCCAACTGAAAATATCCCTGTAACCGTATCTTGAATTTTTTGATTTGAAACGACAAGAACTCTCAATCCACCAAGCAACGCCTGAAGCAAAACCGAAACAAACGCAATCACACCAAAAGCTTTTATATATCCTGGTTGTTTACTTCTCAAAAGCCATATCATAAGGATCGTTATCAAAATTGCGACCGTTCCCGCGACAAGACGATGACCGTGTTCGTACAAAACTCCACCGACCATCCTTGGAAAAAGTGTCCCGTAAGAAAGGGGCCAATCCGGCACGGCATCGCCTGAACCTGTGCTTGTGACCGAAGCACCCACGCCGATCAAAAGCACAACTAAAATCGCTGTTAAGATCGAAAAGCGATTTAAACTTTTTGAATACATTTTTCACCTTGTCTCAATTTTGACAGGAACTGTTTGAGGTATATAATCATCTTCCGCTCCAGGAACACTATATTCATAAGGAGCACGGTAGACAACTGGCAATTCAGGACCCCAATTGCCGTGCGGAGGCGGTGAATCAATTTGCCATTCGAGCGTTGTGGATTTCCATGGGTTTTTCTCTGCCTTCGGACCCCTGAACATACCCCAAAAGAAATTAAACAAGAAAATCAATTGAACAGCGCCGACGATAAGTGCAGCTATCGTGATAAACTTATTTAAACCAACAAATTGTGATGTGAAATTATATTCAGTGAACGAATAATATCTTCTTGGCACGCCAGCTATTCCTTGGAAAAACATTGGGAAGAAAATTAGATAAACACCTATAAACGAACCCCAAAAATGAATTTTCCCAAGTTTTTCATTCATCATTCGACCGAACATCTTCGGAAACCAATGATAAACGCCTGCAAACATGCCAAATGCAGCAGACGTTGCCATTGTGAAATGGAAATGAGCCACAACAAAATATGTATCATGAAGTTGGATATCGACCGGCGCCGTTGCAAGAAATGCTCCTGTCAAAGCCCCGGGTATAAATAAACCAAGAAATCCAAGTGTAAATAACATCGCAGAGTTAAACCTCAGGTTCCCACGCCATATCGTGACGATGTAATTAAATATAAGAATTGCAGTTGGGAACGAAATTACAAGCGTCGTTATAACAAAAATTTCACCAAGTATCGGATTCATCCCACTTACATACATATGATGTCCCCAAACTATCAAACTTAAAGCTCCAATTCCAAGTATTGCTCCAACACAGACTTTATAAGCAAACAATGGTTTTCGCGCATTCGTCGCAAGAATTTCCCCAACAAGCGAAAAAGCAGGAATAGCAACTATGTAAACTTCAGGATGCCCTAAAAACCAAAAAAGATGTTGCCAAAGTATCGGGTTACCGCCTTCATGTGGAACCGGCTGACCTCCGAGAACAAGTCCACTTGGAACGTAAAAGCTTGTTCCAAACTCACGATCAAAAATCAACATAATTGCACCCGCAAGTAAAACAGGGAAACTTAACAATCCAAGTATTGCGGTTACAAACATCCCCCAAACAGTTATCGGCAATCTTCCCATTGACATTCCTTTCGTTCTAAAGTTCAATGTAGTCGTTATATAATTCAAAGCCCCAAGTAAACTTGACACAATAAACAAAGCCATGCTTACAAGCCAAAGCGTAGCTCCAACATCAGCCCCAGGTATAGCATTTTTAAGGGCGCTTAACGGTGGATACATTGTCCAACCAGCACCAGCTGGACCAGTTTGTACAAAAAATGAAATCAACATCACAACTGATGCAGCAAAAAATACCCAGTATGAGAGCATATTTAAAACTGGAAACGCCATATCCCTTGCCCCAATTTGCAGTGGTATTAAATAATTTGCAAAAGTTCCAGTCAAACCTGCCGTTAAAAGAAAGAAAACCATTATCGTCCCATGTATTGTAATTAATGCCGCATAAAATTCCGGTTTCAAAATTCCGCCCTCAGCCCATTTCCCAAGTATTGTCTCAAGAAAAGGCATCGGCTGATTAGGATATGCGAGCTGCAATCTCATAAACCAAGAAAGAATCATTCCAATTACACCCCAAATTACACCTGTAATCAAATACTGTCTTGCTATTGTCTTATGATCCGTGCTGAAAATATACTTCGTTATAAAACTTTCCTTATGGGCAATTTCGACATGTTCTTTGTGTGTTGTCATAGTTTAACCTCTCTTTAAGTTTTTTAGTAATACAAATCAATTGCTGGTGTTTGCTCATTCAACCATTCTTGAACCTCTTCCATCGGTTTAACAACAACGGGCGATTTCATTCTATAATGTCCAAGACCGCAAAGTTCAGCGCATGCAAGCTCAAATTCGCCCTCTTTTTTCGGAACAAACCATGTCCTTGTCGTCATCCCGGGAACAGCATCCTGTTTCACCCTGAAATTTGGCAAATAAGGACTATGAATTACATCCTTAGATTTAATCAAAAACACGACGGGATGATTTAAAGGCAAATACAAAATCCCCTGCCCTGCAGGAAAAACGATGTCATCTTTCGCATTTTCATCGCTAATGTCAATTCCAAGCGGATTATCATAAGAAATAAGTTTCGGATCAGTTTTTCCAAATTTACCATCAGGTCCAGGATATCGGATGCTCCAAGCAAATTGTTCTCCAGTTATCTCAACAAGAAAAGCATCTTTTGGAACATCGCCATGAACTCTTCTCCACATAGAAGCTCCACCGAGAAATTCTGCGCTGATTTCAAGGATTATAACAACAAGCGTCCCCGGTAGAATTGACCACAAAATTTCTTTTTTCGTATTTCCCGGCAAATAAAGGGCTTTCCTATTGGGCGCCCCAGAATATCTTAATACAAAATAAGAAAGTGCTAACTCACTGAGCACAAATAAAATTCCCGCGATTATAAATATTGTCACAAAGATCCTATCGATCGTCTCACGATCTGAGGCAAGCTCAGGCAACCACCAACCGTTTCTTACCACAACCCAAACGCTCACGATCATACCGACGATAAAGAAAAATAAAAACAATAACCCATGAAATTTGCTTTGTTTCTCGAGCATTATTTTAACCTCCTAAATTTATCTTTTCCTTTCAAATATAAATTCAATTGTCTTCGTCTCACCAGCTTTTACAGTCACAGTTTGAGTTTGAGTCCCAAGTTTTTCATGCCAAGCTTCTATAGTGTACGTCCCGGGCGGAAGATTTTTGATCTCGAATTCACCTTTGTCATTTGTAACACTATAAAATGGATGTTCAAGAACTCCGGCATATGCTCTCATCCATGGGTGAACATCACACTTAAATGGAACCATAACCTCTGGCACTGTAAATGTGAAGACATTTTTCATTCCCTTAACAGGTTGTCCTATGTTGAATGGCTTATTCTTCTTCGGTGTTAAATGAACATTGTGCAAAAGTGGATCGCTATTTCTTATCTCGAGTTTTTGCCCAACCATAACGCCAAAAACATGTGGACGATACCAGCAACCTTGTTGGTCAAGAACAATTGGTTCAGCCGGTGGGTTATATTTCCCCTTTACCCCTTCCTTAACGTAGACAAATACCCATTTCAATGTTCCATTTTGATTAATGACAAAATCTTCCGCTGTAACTGCTTTTCCACCATGAATTGCGTCGCATTGCCTATCCGCTTTCATACTAATCAATCTCGGCTTTGGAGCTTCTCCCTTGAACTTAACTATCCCTTTTATTGTCGCATTTTGTGCAACGACTTGGAGTGTCATTAGGAATGTAATCCCGGTGAGCAAAAATGTTTTTTTCATGATTTTTATTATTTTTGTTTTAGATTGAAACTAAGCAATTAGGACAAATTTCATCCTAATTTAATACATAAAAAAATAAAAGTCAAGTTTTTAGGCTCTTTGCCCGTAACTCAAACAAAAACAATGGAGGCAATTATGAACAGAATAGTTTTAGCCGGGGTGGCAGTTGCGGTTATAAGCCTGATAATTGGATTGATTGGGAAATTTTCGGGACAACACATCATATTCGCAAACGCGACATGGCATAATTTTGCGCAAACTTGTTTATTGTTTGCGATAGCTTATGGAATTGGGAGGTTGGTTGTGGAAAAAGAGAAAAGCGGTGCTTAAAGTTTAACGCTAAAATATCGCTTAAAAATTTGGTTTAAACCTTTCCACTCGAAACGAAGTGCTCTATCCCCTCTCGAAGCAACATGATGGGAAACGTTTGTAATGTTTCACACATCGTAAATTGAAATATTTTAAGAAAATTAAATATTTTTATGTGTATATTTATTAAAGCTCTTTAAATTCAAATTCAACAAAGTTAAAAACAAAAAGAAAACCAACCTATGAAAATCGCTGTATGCGTAAACCGGGTCCCAGACACTGAAACAAGAGTAAAAATTGGTCCTGACGGAAAAACTATCGACAAAACAGGTGTAAACTACATTTTAAATCCTTATGATGAATTCGCGGTTGAGGAAGCGTTAAGGACAAAAGAAAAGTTTGGTGGCGAAGTTATCGTCATTTCGCTTGGGGGAACTGAGAACATAGAAGTTATAAGAAAGGCACTTGCGATGGGTGCTGACCGCGGTATATTGCTTAAAGATGATGCTCAACGCGATACATTTTCAATCGCAAAAGCACTTGCGGAAGTTCTTAAAGAACTTTCACCTGATATTATATTTTTCGGGAAGCAGTCAATAGATTACGATGATCAAGCGATGCCAAGTTTGGTTGGTGAACTTCTTGGATTACCATCAATTATAGTTGTCGTTAAACTTGAGATAAACGAAGATGGAACAGTTATAGCAGAGCGAGAGATTGAAGGTGGGCGAGAAAAAGTACAAGGTAAACTTCCAATAATCATTGGTGCACAAAGAGGATTAAACGAACCAAGATATCCCTCCCTTAAAGGTATAATGTCAGCAAAAAGCAAGCCCGTTGAGGAAAGAGAAGCCTCAAGGTTTGAAAATAAGACCGAAGTAATTGAGATGTTGCTTCCTCCACCTAAAAAACCAGGAAGAATCCTTGGAACAGATGCAAGCGTTGTCCCTGAGCTCGTTAGACTGCTAAGAGAGGAAGCAAAGGTTATTTAAAATTTAAGTTGCAAAATACTCTGAGAATAATTATTTTAAAACAAACTCAAAGAGTAAAAAGATGGCAAAAAGAGTTTTAACATTTGCGGAACAAAGGGAAGGAAAATTCAAAAAGTCAGCTTTTGAAGCTGTTAGAACCGGAAGAAAGATCGCCGATGAAATTTCTGCTCAAAATTTTGTGCTTGTGATTGGGGATGAAAACGCAGAGAAAATAGCACCTGAGCTTGGAAATTATGGCGCTGAAAAAGTTTTCGTAGTTTCAAATCAAAGACTTGCTCAATACTCTCTTACAGCTTATGCTAAGATAATTGCAGAAGCAATGCAAAAACTTGACGCGGAATATCTTTTTATGTCCGCAACCGCAATGGGAAAGGAGCTTGCCACGAGAGTTGCCGGAAAAATTGACGCTGGATTTGCTTTCGATTGCACAGACTTGAAAGTTGAAAATGGTGAGGTGATCGCAACAAGACCTGTTTACGCCGGTAAAGCTTTTATAAAGGTTAAAATTAATTCTGATAAAAAAATTTACACATTGAGACCGAATGTTTTTTCAGCTGGGGAAAGCGATGGAAGATTAGCTGAGGTTGAAAAACTTGATATTAATTTAACCGATGATGATTTCAAAGTTGTCGCTTTTGAAACCATCGCCTCTACAAAAGGAAAGCTCGATGTAACTGAAGCAGATATTGTTGTTTCCGGCGGCCGTGGGCTAAAGGCGCCGGAAAACTTTAAGTTGATAGAGGAACTCGCAGATGTTCTCGGTGCAGCAGTTGGGGCCTCAAGAGCAGTTGTAGACGCTGGATGGCGTCCACACGATGAACAAGTTGGACAAACTGGAAAAACAGTTTCCCCAAAGCTTTACATAGCGATTGGGATATCTGGGGCCATTCAGCATCTTGCGGGAATGTCATCTTCTAAAGTAATTGTAGCAATTAACAAAGATAAAGACGCACCGATATTTCAAGTTGCAGATTACGGTATAGCAGGAGATCTGTTCGAAGTTGTTCCAGAATTGATTGAGGAATTAAAGAAAGTTCTGGGAAAGTAAATTAAAACTCATAAAAACAAGGAGGACTGATCAAAGTGCGAAAAGTTCAAGTTGACATAGTTGGTTTATCCGCGACGCCGACTGGTCCAAGTTCTTATGCTTTGATATTGAAGGAGGTTGGGGGTGATAGACGTCTTCCGATAATAATTGGTTCTTTTGAAGCACAAGCGATTGCTCTCGAGATGGAGGGGATAAAACCACCGCGACCATTGACCCACGATTTAATAAAAAATATTCTTGATGGACTTGGTGTGACAATCATTGAGGTTGTCGTAACTGATTTAAGAGATGGCACATTCTATGCAAAAATTTATCTTGAGCTTAACGGGACGACATACGAAATTGATTCAAGACCAAGCGATGCAATAGCGGTTGCATTAAGATGTGGGGTTCCGATTTATGTCAATGAAGAAGTTATGGAAGAAGCAAGTTTTGCCCCAGAGGAGGAATCTTCGTCCATCGAGGAAATTGAAGAAGAGGAAGAAGAAAAGCCGTTGCCCTCAGACGAAGATATATCTCAACCCCCAGCACCGAAACGAACGCCAAAACCATCTTCGAAGGAAGAGAAAATTGCTGATCTTCAAAAGCAACTTGAGGAAGCAATTAAAAAAGAAGATTATGAAAAGGCAGCAAAAATACGCGATGAAATACGAAGATTGAAAATGGGCGATTAAACCTAAAAATAAAACGGAGGTAAAAATGAGGCGCCGTTATCTTGTCATCCTTATGTTATTATCTCTATTCAACTTTGCAATCTCTCAACCAAATGAAAAACTGAAACAGCTCATCTCGGAAGGTGATGAATATTCCGAAAAAAAGTTTGACAATTACAAGGCGCTCGAAAAATATCTTGAGGCATATAAAATCGACCCTAAAAATTACGACATTCTATGGAAATTAAGCAAGGTCTATGTCGACATTGGTGAACATTTGCCAGCAAATACAAAAGAAGAGAAGAAAAAACAACTTGAAACATATCAAAAGGCGCTTGAATTTGCTGAACTTGCAATTCAAGTCAATCCAAATGGCTCAATGGGATATACTCGCAGGGCAATTGCTCTTGGAAGAATTGCCCTATTTAAAGGAGTGTGGGAATCCATAGACCTTGTGAAAAAGGTCAAAGAAGATTGTGAAAAAGCAATTCAACTTGATACTCAAAATAGCGTCGCATATTATGTCCTTGGAAGAACGCATGCTAAACTTTCCGAAAGGCCAAAACTTTTCCGCATCCCACTCGGGCTTGGTTGGGCAAGTTATAACGAAGCGATAAAAAATTTTGAAAAGGCGATAAGCCTAAGACCAGATTTTATCATGTATAGACTTGACGCAGGGAAAGCTTATATCGAAGTAAAAAATTACAAAAAGGCAAAAGAACACCTAACGATAATCGAAACACTTCCAACTTTAGATGAAGATGACCCACAATTCAGAAATGAAGCCAAAGAGCTTCTGGAAAAGATAAAAGATAAAGCATCATGATCAAAAGGCTTCTTGCTTCCCTGTTTCTACTTCTTTTACATCTTTACACATCTTCATCTCAAGAGATCGAATGCAAGGTTACTGTAAATTTTGAACAACTACCGCCACAAAACAAATCTGATCTATCGGACTTTGCAGAAAAACTCCAACGTTACATTAACTCTTACAAATGGACAAACGTTGACCTTGGGGATGAAAAAATTGAATGCACCTTAAACATTTTCTTCACATCCGGAAGTGGAAATAACTACCAAGCGCAAATTTTTATAGGCTCGCAGAGAAAAATTTATCAATCCGACAAAAGCACAGCTATTTTAAGAATCCTCGACGATAAAGTTGATTTCGCATATGATAAAAACGCACCCCTTTATCATGATGAACTTCGATTTGACCCTTTGTTAAGTTTAATTGATTTTTATATGTATATCATCATCGGCTATGACTTCGACACTTATGAACCGTTTGGGGGCACCGAATTTTTTGAAAGAGCATTTAGGATTTGCACGAACGCTCAATCATCGCGTTTTTCGCGCGGGTGGCAAAAAGTTTCATCAGGATATAGTAGATTCAACTTGATAAATGAGATCCTCGATCCGAAATATTCTGATTTTAGAAAGGCGATGTATGAATACCATTACAACGGGCTCGATATAATGCAGAAATATCCGGAAGATGCACTTGCGATGATTGATTCTGTAATTGATGTAATGGTGAACATAAGAAAAAACATCAACCCAACATCAACTCTTGTCAAACTTTTCTTCGACGCAAAATATATGGAACTTGCTGAAATTTTCAAGAATGCAAAAAACAAAGAAGCAATTTTCAAAAAATTAATTCTCGCAGACCCATACCATCAAACAACCTATCTCGAATATATGAAGAATTAAACAAAATATGAACGAATTTAGAAAGAAAAGTTTTTGGCTTGAGACCGCGGGTGAATTTGAACCTCAATCAAAGCTAACTGGTAGCATAAAGACGGATATCGCAATAATTGGCGGTGGATTTACGGGGCTATCAACAGCTTATCATTTGAAGAAAACCGAACCATCGATTGATGTCACAATTGTTGAAAGTCAAGTCTGCGGATATGGCGCAAGTGGAAGGAACGCTGGCTTTGGGATGACTCTTTTTGGATTAACTTTTAGTTTAACTGCATTCAGATTTGGAAAGGAAAAGGCTTTACAAGCACATTATTATATGGAAAAAGCAGTTGATTACCTTAGCGAATTTATAACTACTAATAAAATTGAGTGTGACTACGAAAGACCGGGATTTTTGAAGGTTGCGACTTCAAAAGCCTATGTCAAAAGAATTATACACGAGATAAATTTTATGCGCTCACTTGGGATAGAGGGTATAGAATGGATTTCGCAAGATGAAGTGAGAAAGGAGGTAAACAGTCCACTTTATCTCGGTGCATGGTGGGAGTCAAGGTGTGTGCTTTTAAATCCGGCAAAATTTGCATGGGGAATTAGAAAATTAAATCTTGAGCTTGGCGTTAAAATTTTTGAGTTCTCCCCAGTTCTTGAGATTAGAAAGACAAATTCAAAATTTATTGTTAAAACAAACGATGGTGAATTAGAAGCGGAGAAAATTTTATTCGCTACAAATGCTTTCTCGCATCTTTTCCCGCAATTGAAAAGAAAACAAGTTCCAGCTTTTACCTACATCGTTTTGACTGAACCACTTGACGATAAATTTTTCGAAGAAGTCGGATGGAAAAATAGACAAGGCATCGAAGATGCAAGAAATCTTGTCCATTATTACAGGTTAACAAGAGACAATCGCTTGCTTATGGGAGGCGGTGATGTCGGAGTTGGGTTTGGGAAAAACATGAATTACGATGAAAACGAAAGAATTTTCAACGAGTTGAAAAATTATGTCAAAAAAGTTTTCCCTGTTTTAAAGAATGTAAATTTCACGCATCAATGGGGTGGACCAGTTTCAGTGCCAGTTGATATGGCTCCGGCGATTGGAAAAATCAGAGATGAAAAAGCCTATTACAGCCTTGGTTGTGTCGGGCATGGGGTCTCGCTTACAATTTTAAATGGAAAATTGCTTTCTGATTTACTATTGGAAAGCAAATCAGAGCTTACGGAGATGTTTTTTATAAATCGTAAAACGATCCCTTGGCCACCGGAACCACTTCGCTTTGGGATAAGCCACTTGATTCGCGGATATATGAGAATTGAAGATAAAATTCTCGATGGATGAAAATTCTAATTTCCTCGCCTCTCGAACAGGAAAATATCTATCCCTAAAAACTTCTTTTTCAATGTTACCTCCATCGAATCGGAAAACGACTCAAGAATCAATTTTTCAAGTTCTGGTGTATGGGACGAAACAAACCAAACTCTTTTATACTTTGGAATCACAGAGGAACGAAGTCTTCCAATGATTTTACTTCTTTCGGGCTCTTCAACATCCGGAAAGTTGAATTTTTCGATATCTTCTCTCTTCGAGTAATAATAAAAAACATATTTACTTGCAATTATCAAATCATAGCCATTTGCGCGCTCTTCGACAAATTTAACCGCATCTCTCCATTGCTCTTTATTTATCTTTACATAATACAACGCCAAATTCACAATTGAAAGAAACACCACCGAATCAAGAAGATATTTTCCAAACTTCGCTTCCAAATTTTCAAACCCAATTGAAACAAGAATATAAAATGCAACCGACGATGCGATCGCATATCTCGCAAAATAAAATGGGGTCGCGAATTGAGATAAAACATACGGAACGAAAATTGGTGAAATAAACCAAAGCAAAAACACGATGTAAAATTTTCTTCTTTCGCTTGAAAAATTTTTAAACTTAAAAATCGAAATCAAAAACAGCCCAATCATAATTAAAAGCAAAATACCAGCGGTTGAATATTCAACCACAAACTTTTTTAAAATAATTGCACCTGATTCATCTCTTGGCATAGGATAAGTTGCGCCCGCAAATTGAGCAAGAGTTTTCAAAATATCCATCAAATCAGGCTTTGGCAACCAAAATTCACCCGATATCAAAAGGTTTCCCATTCGTTTCAATAAGTGAAATAGCCTTGGGACATAAAACAAAAAAGCGAGCAAAATCGCTATGCTAAACTCCTTAAATCTTTTTCTTTCGATTAAAATGATATACACAACCTGCGCAAACAAAATGAAGAAACTGTAAAGATGGGTATAAAGCAATAAGACATTTATAAGCAGATAAAAAACGTAAAACTTCAACTTTTGCTCTTTTAAAATTTTTGCAAAATACAGAAAAGAAAGTGTCGACAAAAGGCAAAGCAAACTATACATCCTCGCCTCTTGCGAATAAAAAACTTGAAAAGTCGAAATCCCTACGAGCAAAGACGAAAACAAGGCAACTTTCCCGCCCCAAAATTCCAAACAAAACTTATACACAACATACACCGTAATGACCCCAAATATAACAGAGGGAAATCTCACCGAAAATTCTGAATCGCCAAAAATTTTCATCCAGAAGTGAAGTATGAGATAATAAAGGGGTGGATGAGCATCTTGATTTGACTTAATTATTTCAGTGGGGCTTAGTTTTGCAAACTTAATTGACGAACCTTCATCAAGCCATAAACTTTCAAAATCAAGAAGAAAAACCCTCAGAAAAACGCTCAAGCCAAGAATTAAAATCAAACCTTTCGAACTTTTCCACATTCAAGACTGTGCAAGTTTTTTAATTTCACTCAAAATTTTAGCCACGTCCATTTCGTTGTTATAAACATGAAATGAAACTCTAACCGCCATCAAATTCCCCTCGATGACGGGTCTGACTCTAATTCTTCTCTCAATCAAATAATCCACAATTTTATCATATTCCAAATTTTTCATCTTAAAAGTAATCATCGCAGTTCTGTAATTTTCTTCTTCCGGCGACAGGACCTCAACGTTCGGGATTTCCTTAAGTTGTTGATAAAACGCTTCAGCAAGCATTCTATCACGTTCCCAGATGTTTTTAATGCCAATTGCGTTTATAAAATCGATCGCCATCTCAAGCCCGAAGAATAAGGCGGGATTTTGCGTTCCATATTCAAATCTTTGTGCAGATGGTTGAAATTTCAATTCATTTTTTTCAACGCTATATCCAGCGTCGGAATAACCGCCGACGGTTATGGGTTGAACCAGTTCAAGGTTTTCTTTCTTAACATACAAGATGCCCGTTCTTTTCGGACCAAGTAGCCATTTATGACCGCTCGTGGTATAAAAATCACAGTTATATTCACGAATATTAATTGGCATCATTCCCGGAACTTGTGCACCATCGAGAAAAACCCATATTCCTTTATCTTTCGCAAGTTTACAAATTTCTTTTTCGGGCAAAAGTTGTCCAACGGTGCATGTTATGTGGCTTATAAAAATTAGCCTTGTTTTCTTAGTTATAAGTTTTTCGATCTTATCAAGGTTTGCTTCTGTTTTTTTAGCATCCGGTTCGAAAGTTTTCAAAATGATTCCATCTCTTTTCGCCCTGTTTAAAAGGGGAAGATTTCCAGCCACATGCTCATGCGTCGTTAAGATAACCTCATTTCCTCTTTTCAGTGGCAATCCATTTACGATGATGTTAATTCCCTCAGTTGCACAACTTATAAGGGCGATCTCCTCTTTATCACATCCAAAAATCGAAGCGCATTTTTCTTTAACTTTCCACCACCTCTCGAGATCATGGTTTGGCGTCGGATACTTATCGATGTTATCCATTTCCTCCTTAACCTTTTGACTCACAACGAATGGCGATGAACCAAGCCCGCCTGTGTTAAGGTAAACATAATCTTTTGGGATTGGAAACTGTTCTCTTATCAATTTCCAAAAGTTTCCATCGGTTGGGTTTAAAATTGAAAGTTTCTCTTTCAAGGTTTCCAAGCTTTCAAGGCTTATTTTATCTGATTTAAATTTTAAGTCCGGGAATAAAGTGGAAAGTGAAAGAAAAGCCATAGATTTTAAAAATTCATTTCTTCGCATTTTGTCATCGGATTTTTAATCTATTTCTGCCTCGACGTAATTCACAAGTTCGCCGACATTTTGAATCCATGCGGTGAGCTTATCCCCAGGTTTAATCGGCCCAACTCCCTCTGGCGTCCCAGTCGCTATAACATCGCCGGGATAAAGCGTCATATATTTGCTTATAGATTCAATGATAGATGGGATATCGAAGATCATATTTCGTGTGTTAGAGTTTTGCCTGAGCTCATCATTTACCCAAAGTTTTAAATCGAGTTCAATTGGAGGTTGAATTTTGTCTGCTGTGACTATCCAAGGTCCCATAGGTGCGAAATAATCTAAACTTTTCGATCTAAACCATGGATTCTGAGCTTGCATATCTTTTCTCTGTATTTCTCTTGCTGTTACATCGATCACGATCGTATAACCAGCGATATAACTCCATGCATTTTCCTTCTTTATTTTCTTTCCCCTCTTTCCTATCACAACCCCAAGTTCAACTTCATGATCAATTCGTCCAACGTCTGTTGGGATATAAATTGTTTCGAGATGACCGATCACGGATGTGCTACTTTTTGCAAAAATTATCGGCTCTTCAACCGGTGTTGGTGAGCCAAACTCCTTCGCATGAAGCTCATAATTTCTCCCAAGGCAAACAAGTTTTGGTGGGAATTCAACAGGTGCGTTGTATCTAAAAGATTCCTTGACAAAAAGATATTCCCTTAAATTATGTTTTTCGACAAAATCGATCACCCTTTTAAAAAGATCAATGTTGAAAAGTTGTTCTCTGAATAGCTCGGTTACAGTTTTTATCTTTGGGAAATCGTCAATTTTGTTTTTTAATTTTTGATAAAGCGGTAGTGCATCTGTTAAGTTCAAAATCGTTTCGCTTTCATCGTAAATTATGCCGATAAAATTTCCTTTCTCTGTACGAAGGGATAATACTTTCATAACTTGGGATATTTGTTTTTGAATTAATTTTAGCAAACTTTTTCGACTTTATCAACTTCACCAAATTGAAAAAATTGCTCTTCTGTAATTTCTTTTCAACTCTTTTAAACTATCGCCGCCAAATTTTTCAAGTATGGAATTTGCGATAACCGGGGCTATAACAGCCTCAGCGATCACACTTGCTGACGGAACTGCGCAAAAGTCCGAACGTTCGTATCTTGAACGTGTGGTTTTTCCGGTTTCAAGGTCAACACTTGAAAGTCCCTTTGCCACAGTAGAAATCGGTTTCATTGCTGCCCTTAACACTATCGGTTGACCATTTGTGACACCACCTTCAAGTCCACCCGCACGATTTGTTTTCCTGTAGATTTTCCCATTTTTAATGAAAATTTCATCATGGACTTCAGAGCCAAATTTCCCGGCGTTTTCAAAAGCTGGGCCTATCTCCACTCCCTTTATCGCCTGAATTGACATAACAGCTTGAGCAAGCAACCCATCAAGCCTTCTATCCCAATGAACATAACTACCAAGTCCAATTGGCAATCCTGTCACGATCACCTCAAAAATTCCTCCAACTGTATCACCATTTCGTTTCGCTTCTTTTATAACCTCGATCATTCTTTTCTCGACCTCCTTGTCGATGCATCTAACTTCTGATTTATCTGCCTCCAAACTTAGCTCAAGTGCTCCTCTTGGTTTGTGAATAAACTTTTGAATTCTCTTATCAAGTTTTCTTCTGTCGTCAAAGCCAGCGTATCCAATCTGAACGACATGACTCCCGATGAAAATTCCAAGTTCTTCGAGCAATTTTCTCGCAATTGAACAACATGCGACTCTAATTGCGGTTTCCCTTGCGCTTGCTCTTTCAATTACATTTCTTATATCATCAAATCCATATTTAAAATAACCAACCAAGTCAGCATGCCCGGGGCGCGGGATCGTGATCTTTTCAACTTGTTCTGCTACTTCCTCAATTGACATTTTCAACTTCCAATTTTCCCAATCCTTATTCTTTATCATAAGAGCAATCGGGCTACCAATCGTTTTACCAAATCTAACACCAGACAAAATCTCAACTTTATCATCTTCGATTTTCATTCTTCCCCCTCGACCATAACCCATTTGTCTTCTCTTAAGATGAAAGTTTATGTAATCTGGATCGATTTCAAGTCCCGAAGGCACTCCTTCAACTATTCCGATAAGCGCTTGTCCGTGTGATTCGCCCGCGGTTAGTATTCTGAGCATCTATTTTTTGCTTTTATTTTTGGAAAAGTTAAATAACCATTTTTCTATTTGCAAATGAAAACAGATCAAACTATATTTTTAAGAAAGTTTACCCTCGGAAAAATATAATTTTGGAGGTCAACCATGATTTTAGCTACTGACATAAGGGAAGGAATGGCTCTAAAACTCGAGGGGACAATTTTCAAAGTTATTGAAGTAAAAGTTCATGCGGGAAGCGGTCAAATGCAGGGATTTGTATTCGCGCGACTTTTAAATCTATCGACCGGGCATTATACAGAGCGAAGATTCAGAACTGATGAAAAATTTGAAGATGTCGAACTTATAAGAAAACCGATGGAATACATTTATAGCGACGGAGATTTGTATTATTTTATGGACCCACTAACTTACGATCAGGTTGGAGTTCCAAAGGAATCGCTTGGAAACTTTGCAAAATTTTTAAAAGAAGGAATGAAAGTTGATGTTGAATTCTTGGGCGACCAACCCATAACTGTCAGAGACCCGAAGACGGTTGACCTTAAGGTTATTTTGACTGGTTCAGGAGTAAAGGAAGCACAGGATAACACTATGAAAAGCGCGACGCTTGAAAACGGCATGGAAATTCTCGTCCCGCAATTTATTAAAGAGGGCGAAATCGTAAGGGTTGATGTAGAGACGATGAAATATGTTGAAAGAGTAGCCCAAAAGAAATAATCTCGCGGAATAAACTGCTAATCCTTGATATATTTGTGGAATTTTTTTATATTTTAGTTAAGTGAGTTACTCAAATTACACAGCAAATTTATGAAACTCCCAAAGCAAATAGAGCGATTTTGCGATTATTGTGGAAGCAGGCAAAGGTTTAAGTTCAGAGGAAATTTTGAAGCGGATGCGGAGAACAAATTTTGGTACATGTGTCAAAAGTGCAAACATGTCGTTTTAGTTTCAATCGATGAATTAAACATTGATCAAGATACTGATTCGAAAGGTAATTATAGAATTTATTCAGCAGAGGAAACCTATGGGATTGGCGAGATAATTTATCATGCCGAATGGAACGATTACGGTAAGGTTAAAAAGAAAGAGATCTCTTCAAGCGGCTACAATATAATTGTAGTCGAATTTGAAAAACTCGGTCAAAAAAAACTTGTTGAAAATTTCAAACAATAAAAAGCGAGGCGATAAAATTGGTAGGCATAATAATTCAAGAAGGTGAATCGCTTGACAAAGCCTTGAAGAGGTTCAAGAAAAAATACGAGCAGGCAGGGATCCTGCGGGAGTTCAAGCGCAGAACTTTCTACACACCGCCTTCTGTGAAGAAAAAGATGAAAAGGGCTAAAGCGATCCGCCGAACTCAACGTATGATGATCGAACAAATGTAATCAAAACAAAACTTTCTTTTGATGTGAATAAAAAGAAAAAGCAAGTAATGAAGAAGCATCGGAAGAAGGAGAAGAAGAGAAAGGAGAAGATGCGAAAGTTAAGAGAGATTTTAGCTCAGATGAAGCAAGAACAAATGGGCGAAATCCAACCATAAAATTAATTTCCCCCGGCTTTAATTTCCCTCCCCAATGTGCCGGGGGATTTTTTATTTTCTTGCCTTAAAATAAAACTCGGGTTTACACTGTCTTTCCTCAAAATTAAATTTCTTTTAAAACTAGTGCATGATATAAAAGATTATTCGTTCGTGCAACCAATTTTTATCTGTGAGAGCAAAAATTTTGTTAGATGCTGACATTTAATACAAGGAGATCACCATTTTATGATTGTAGAAGTGTATTGAAATACGCCTTCACATAAATCCATACTTTTTAATTTTTTGTTTCAAATTCACGCATAGATATTTGCAAAATTAGTTCTATTGGATCGACCTGTATCTTTCTTGCTTCACAAATTTTCCAAAATTTGGCTTGACCCAATTTATTTTTGTTTTTATCTTAAAATAAAAAATTCTGCTACAAATGCTTCGAAAATTTGCATCGCTTATTTTAATCCAAAGTCTTGCCCTAAACATTACAATCGCACAAACGAAATTTGATTCAATATCAGCGTGGAACTTTAACAAAATTTTAACTTCAGAAAAATTTCAAGGTCGAAAATCCGGAACACCCGACGGAGAAAGAGCAGGCGAATGGATAGCGGAAAAATTTAAAGAATTTGGATTAAAACCTTTCGGAGACGACGGAACATATTTCCAAAAATTTAAAATCCTCGCAACCCAAGATAAGGTATCGAAACTTACACTTTTAAACGGAAGAAAAGGTAAGACTATATATTCACTTGGCGATGAGTTTACCATTTTGACAAACAGTGGAAGTGGAAAAGTTAAAGCAAAAGTTGTATTCGTTGGCTATGGAATTTCTGCACCAGAAAAAGGAAGAGATGACTATGCAAATGTCGATGTCAAAGGGAAAATAGCAATTTTACTTGCCGGAAAACCACCAGATGAAGAAGGTAAATTTGACCTCGAAAGTTCAAGAGGGTACAAAATAAGAAAAGCATTTGAAAAAGGGGCGGTAGCGGTTTTATACATCCAAGGAGACAGACCAATAAGAGGTGGCGCAATTACAGAGGAATACTACACCCCTCAATTACCGGCGCTTTGGATAGGAAGGAAAGTCGTCGATGATATCTTCTATGATACCGGGATAAGTTTTGATGCCTTAAAAAGTGAAATTGAGTTCAAAACAAAATCGTTCGAAATCGATAAAGTTTTTGAGATCGAAACAAAAGTTGAAAAACTCGATGGATGGACAAAAAATGTTGTCGGTTTATTCCCTGGCTCGGATGAGAATTTAAAAGATGAATATATAATTGTCGGGGCTCATATGGATCATAACGGGGTCGATGCAGAAGGTTTTATATATCCCGGAGCTGATGACAACGCATCTGGAACTTGCCTTGTTATGGAACTTGCAAGAAGCATGATGGCAAATGGTGAAAGACCAAAAAGATCAATTATCTTTGTCCTCTTCGCTGGGGAAGAACAAGGGCTTTTAGGTTCTAAATACTTTGTATCTAATCTCCCTGTCCCGATTGAAAATATTGTTGCAATGTTTAACTTTGATATGGTCGGAAGGGGCAATGGAAATATAAATGTTGCGGGGACGGAGAACTTCCCTGAGATATGGAACATAGCGAAGGAATTTTTCACAGCTGAAAAATTGAAAAACCTCGGCAAATTCCGCGCAGGTCCAAACTCTGATCATTACCCATTCCAAGAGCGTGGAATACCGGCTTTCTTCTTTATCTCAGCAGGACAACATCCAGAATATCACAGAACAGATGATAAAAGCGATAAAATCCAACCGTTTGTACTTGGAGAAGTTGGGAACACCGCCTCTGATGTTATACTTGGGCTTGCAAATTATCCAGAAGTTTTGAAAAGAAAACATAGATACGAAAATTATCTTTACACTAATTCAAATTCCCTATTTTATGTTGAGCTATCTCCTGACTCATTGAACAAAAATTGGCTTTACAATTTAAGAAGCTATCTTAAAAACTACAGCGTTGAAGCAGTTGTATTCGATATCAAAGCAAATTCAATTGACGAGGCCTCCAAAGTCATTAATTTCATCGATTCAATTTCGACTCGCGATTATAGAAATTTTAATGTTGTCTCCAACAAGTCGGACTTTATAACCTCTCCAGATGTTTTAAACATCGCGTTCTGCACAAAGGTGGAATTGTTTCAACCATATCATCTGCCAATTTTATCAAAAACGGGATTAAAATTTGTCATCTTCGATCAAAAGACACCCGCAGATAAAGTTGAAAATATCACGAATGTGTTAAATGATTTCTATCTTGATATAACCCCAATCTTTAAAGATGGGGTTGCGGGAAAATTTAAATTCAAAAAGCAGTACATTGTTTTTGATCCTGACGCATTTGGGATAGATTCGCAGATGGCGTTTTTTGCTTTTTCAAACTCAAAAAAATTTCTCGAAAAACTTAGTTCAATTCAACCAACGCGCGTATTCGTAAATGTAAATCCAGACGAAGCTAGGGTTTTGATATCGCAACTTTTGGAGAACGGTTGGGAAGCGGAGAAAATCAAAAAAATTTTTGGTCAAAATTTTTATAACCTGATAAAATAAAATGGGGGTAAAAAGCGATGCGAAAATTTATTTTAATTTTGCTCTTCTTCACCGCAAATCTTTTCTCTCAGGTCTACGAACATCGCGGAGTTTGGTATGTTCCGAGAACTGAAAATGCATATAAGACCAAGCCTGAAATCGCAATGGATATGGATAGAATAGCGAGAAATAACTTTAACGCGGTTTATGTCCTTGTGTGGGCAAGAGGATATCCTCTTTTCAAAAGTAAAGTTTTCTATCGAGAGACCGGGCTTTATACAGATCCTCAACTTGGTGAAAGAGATTTACTTCAAGATATGATAGCAGAGGCACACAGGGCTGGGCTTGAGGTTTACGCGTGGTTTGAATATGGTTTTATCGGTGGATGGGGTGGATATTTGCCGGGAAACAGCGGTAAAGGGAAAATTTTTGATGTTCACCCAGAATGGCTCGCCAAAAGAAACGATGGGACTGACGCTGGTTCATCGGAAGATCAAATAAGCAAAAACTTTTATTGGATGGCACATGCAAATCCAGAAGTGCAAAACTTTCTAATCCAACTTATACTTGAGATGGTGAAAAAATATGATCTCGATGGCTTTGAACTTGACAGAATTAGATACCCTGATCCAAACTGCGGATATGACAGCGTAACCATCGAACTTTACAAACAAGAGCATAACGGAACCCCACCACCATATGATTACACCAACGCCGAATGGAAAAACTGGCGAATCCAAAAGTTAAATCAATTCGCAAAGATGGTTTATGATTCAGTTAAATTCTATAGGAAAGATATGCGACTTACAAATGCGGTTGGAGTCGGACCGGACTGGGCAAAATCAGAAAAACTTCAAGATTGGATCACTTGGATAAACAATGGCTGGCTCGATTATGTAGAACCTATGAACTATCGAAGAACGGCAGCTGAATTTATATCAGAATGTGTAAATATACTCGGAAGAGTCAATGATAAAAGTAAAATTTTATTTGGGATAGATAGCCAAAATCCGACGACATCTGAATTTTTAAAGATGATTCAATATGTAAGACAACAAAACTTGAAGGGATTCGTTGTTTGGTATTATGGTTCACTTGCGGATGACTTCGACTCTTTAAAGACGCTTTTAAATCAAAAAGCCCTTGTCCCCGATAGACCCGCAAACTGGAGAATACCCGCAATTATTATCGATGATATTGACACAAATAGTGTCCTTTACTCAAGTGGATGGACTAAAGTCTCTGCTTACACCCGTTGGGGCGAAAAATATCTCGCAACTCAATCGACCACACCTCAATGGGTCGAATATTACGCAGAAATTCCAACGGACGGTTATTATGAGGTTTATGCATTCGTTGTCAGATCAACAACGGATAGCGCAGTTTATTATGTTTACGATTCATCTGGAACGGCGAAAAAATTTATAATTAATCAAACGAATCAGGCGATTTACGACGGATGGTGCAAGATTGGAGATTTTTACTTCAAAAAGGGAAGGCAAAAAGTTTTAAAAATAACGAACGAGAATTTCAGATCACCAGGATTTATGACAGCGGATGCAGTAATGCTAATTTTAAATCGCCGTTTAACTTCGATTGTTACTTCAATTAAAGACGATATTGGTCAGTTAATTCCGAAAAATTTTGAAATAAACACTTTCCCTAATCCTTTCAATTCAGAAACGAACATAACTATATCGTTGCCAGTTAATTCCTTTGTCAAAATCAACATTTATAACTTGCTTGGACAAAAAATCAAAAATTTAACCGCGGGAAATTTCCCCGCGGGTTTGCATAAGATTAAGTTTGCACCGGAGGTTCTCGCCTCCGGTGTTTACCTTGTTCAAGCAGAGATAATCCCAGGGAATAATTTCGACAAGTTAACGCTGACTCGAAAAGTTTTACTGATAAAATAAATTCATCTAAACAATTTATAAAAAATCTCAACTGCTTGCTTAACATCCTCCATTGACACATCAAGATGGGTAACAGCACGAAGCTTCATATAACTTCCAGAACTAAGAAGCACACCATTATCTTTCAACATTTTTAAAATTTCATCCGGCGTTTTCCCGGTCCTTTCAACTCCGATTATCACGATGTTTGTTTGCACCGTTTCAAGGTTGATATCGAAAACTTTTAACTTTGAAATTTCCTCTGCAAAGAATCTTGCTTTTTCATGGTCTTCTTTTAACCTTTCAATGTTATGCTGAAGCGCATAAATTCCCGCAGCAGCCAAGATCCCAACTTGTCTCATTCCTCCACCGAATATTTTCCTATATTTCTTAACGCGTTCGATAAATTCTTTATCTCCAGAAACCAGCGAACCAACCGGTGCCCCCAAACCTTTCGAAAGACAGACCATAACAGAGTCAAAATATTGAGCATATTCCTTTGGGCTTATCCCTGTGGCAACGCAGGTATTCCAAAGGCGAGCTCCATCAAGATGCATCTTTATTCCATTTTCAAGAGCGAATTCCCGAATTCTTTTTATCTCATCAATTGGATAAATTGTCCCACCCGCGCGATTGTGTGTATTCTCAAGGCAAATTAAGCGAGTTCTTGGCATATAATATGCTTTCGGTCTTACAGCTTTTTTTATCTGTTCAACAGTAATAATACCGTATCTTCCTTGAATTGGGTAAAGTTGAACGCCGGACAACATCGATGGTGCTGCTGTTTCATAGTTCATAATATGCGATTCCGCTTCGACGATGACTTCATCCCCGGGCTCAGTATGAGCCTTTATCGCTGTTTGATTACCCATCACACCGCTTGGAACAAAGATAGCGGATTCCTTCCCAAGTATTTCAGCAACCATTTCTTGCAGTTTATTTACAGTTGGATCTTCTCCAAAGACATCATCCCCTACCTCTGCCTCCATCATAAAACGCCTCATTTCCGGAGATGGTTTTGTAACGGTATCGCTTCTTAAATCGATGTATTTTTCCATTTTTTACTCTTTATTTATTTAGAAAAGTCCAATTATGTTTCCGTATTCATCTACACCCATATTGAAAGCGGCGGGATTTTTCGGTAGCCCAGGCATAAGCATTATATCTCCGCAAATTGCAACGACGAACCCCGCTCCTGCAAATAAGCGCGCATCAGTAACGGTTAAGGTCCATCCTTTTGGAACTCCGACAAGTTTGGGGTTATCGCTAATTGAGTTGGGTGTTTTAGCAATGCAAACAGGGAGGTGATCGTATCCATGTTCAGCAAATTTTTCAAGTTTTTTCATCGCTTTTCTTTCGATATAAACATCGTCAGCACCGTAAACCTCAGTCGCGATTAGTTTAATTTTTTCCGTCAACGGAAGCGATAACCTATAAAGAGGTTTAAAATCAGATGGTGTCGTTTCTGTTATTTTAACGATCCTCTCTGCAAGATCAACACCTCCTTCCCCACCTTTTGTGAAAAATTCCGTCACAGAGCACTCAACACCAAGTTCTGCGCATTTATCTTTTATCAATTCGAGTTCAAGTTCGGTATCGGTTGCGAATTTATTTATTGAAACAACTGCCGGAACGCCAAACTTCCTGATGTTCCTTACATGAAACTCAAGGTTTTCAAGTCCTTTTTTGAATTTTTCAATCGTGAAATCATCTTGTGATTTTATCCCGCCGTGATATCTTATTGCCTTCGCAGAAACAACTATAACAGCAGCGGATGGTTTAAACCTGTGAATTTGTGCTACTATGTCAAAGAATTTTTCTGCCCCAAGATCGGAACCAAAACCAGTTTCCACAACGACATAATCTGCAAGTTTAAGAGCGATTTTATCTGCGATCACACTGTTCGTTCCATGTGCAATATTAGCAAATGGACCTCCATGTATTATAGCAGGGGTATGTTCGGTTGTTTGAACAAGGTTTGGCATAATAGCTTCATTTAATAAAACCATCATAGCACCACAAGCATTTAAATCTTTAGCCTTCACAGGCTTACCGTCAAGATCATAGCCAATGACAATTTCACATAATCTTCTCTTCAAATCAATCCTTGAACTTGCCATACAAAGAATAGCCATAGTTTCAGACGCTGCTGTGATCACAAATCCAGATTCACGCGGAACCCCATTCACTTTTCCACCAAGCCCAATCACGACATGGCGTAAAGCCCTATCGTTCATATCGATTGTCCTTTCCCAGGTGATATTATTAATATCGATCCTAAGCTCATTGCCGTGGTGAATGTGCGTATCGATTAAAGCCGCAAGCAAGTTATGTGCGGAAGTAACCGCATGAATATCTCCATTGAAATGTAGATTGATAAGTTCAGATGGAATAACTTGTGATTTCCCACCGCCTGTTGCTCCACCTTTAATTCCAAAAACTGGTCCAAGCGAAGGTTCTCTCAATGTAACGATAGCTTTCTTACCAATCTTATTTAGCGCCTGGCTCAACCCGATCGACGTCAAAGTTTTTCCTTCACCAGAAGGAGTTGGTGTAATCGCTGTAACTATGATCAGTTTTCCATCTGGTTTGTCACTTAACTTTTCCATCACCTCAAGCCTTATTTTTCCCGTATACTTACCATAATATTCAAAATCATCATCCGTTAGACCAATTTGCTCCATTATGTGCTTGATGTGCAATGGTTTTACGGCTTCTTTAACTTCGATTGAATTTAATGTCATATCTCCACCAGGTTTTTTATTTTTAAATAAAAAATCCCGACTTTTGGTCGGGACTTAAACTCCGCAAGTTTGTATTTTAAACATGAAAAGGTTCTTTTTATTAAAAAATTATGCAGAGAGTCTTTCCTCTCTGGATACGAAAATAGGTTCTGCTCTTTCATAAATTGTTTCCTTCGTAATTATGCATTTTGAGATCGGCTGCTCTTTGAGTTTTGAGGGCAATTCAAACATTATATCAAGCATAATTTCCTCAATGATTGCTCTTAAACCACGTGCGCCTGTTCCACGTTTTAATGCAAGCTCAGCTACAGCATCAAGCGCTTCAGGTTCAAATTCAAGTTCAACTCCATCAAATTCAAACAATTTTTTATACTGCCTTATGATTGCATTTTTTGGCTCGGTTAAAATCCGCACAAGTGTTTCTTTTGATAAAGAATGAAGCGTGGCAATTACTGGAAGACGACCGATAAATTCGGGAATGAAACCAAATTTTAAAAGATCTTCCGGCTCAACGAGTGGAAGAAACTCGTCTATCATCTCTTCTTTGTTGCCCCGGATTTCAGCTGTGAAACCGATGGAGTTTTTATTTATTCTGCTTGCGATTATCTTTTCAAGCCCCTCAAAAGCTCCACCGCATATGAAGAGAATGTTTTTAGTATTGATGTAGATCAAACTTTGTTCCGGGTGCTTTCTCCCTCCTTTAGGTGGAACTCCAGCGATCGTCCCCTCAAGTATTTTTAAAAGAGCCTGTTGAACTCCCTCGCCAGAGACATCCCTCGTGATTGATGGACTGCTTGTTTTACGAGCGATTTTATCGATTTCGTCAATGTAAACTATACCGCGTTCTGCCCTTGAGACATCATAATCTGCATTTTGTAAAAGATACAAAAGAATTGTCTCGACATCATCACCGACATATCCTGCTTCTGTAAGCGTCGTTGCATCAGCGATAGCAAAAGGAACATCAAGAATTTTAGCGAGCGTCTGTGCAAGCAAAGTTTTCCCGGTGCCGGTTGGACCAATCAAAAGTATGTTGCTTTTCTCTATCTCGACATTGTCCATCAAATTTTTAACTTGGTCATTCGAATTAAGGTTATTCTCAATCCTTTTGTAATGATTATAAACAGCAACAGATAAAATTTTTTTTGCTCTCTCCTGACCAATTACATATTCATCAAGCGCCTTTTTTATCGCAAATGGTGTTAATAGTGGTTTCCCATGATGCCTCCTACTCAGGGAATATGCGGCCATATTACTTCTCAAAATATCAACTGACTCGCTCACACAAATATCGCAAATATAAACATCTGGACCAGCGATCATATTTCCAACCTCATCGATGCTTCTACCACAAAAAGAACAAATCGGTTTCCTCTTCACATCTGGCCTTTCGGACATTCGTTTTTACCTCTTCTTTGTTGATGGGGTTTCCCTTTTAATAAGTACCTGATCAATTATTCCATACTCTTCTGCTTCTTCGGCGGACATATAATAATCGCGATCGGTATCTTTCTCGATCTGCTCTATTGGCTTACCAGTATGCTTTGCGAGTATTTCATTTATCCTTCTTTTCATCCTTAAAATCTCCTCCGCTTGAATCCTTATATCCGTAGCTGTCCCTTGGACTCCGCCCCAAGGTTGATGTATCATAATCCTCGCATTTGGAAGCGCTGTCCTTTTACCTTTTGCTCCTCCCGCAAGTATCACCGCTGCCATGCTCGCAGCCATTCCTATGCAAACAGTCGCAACATCTGGCTTTATATATTGCATCGTATCATAAATTGCCAGCCCAGCCGAAATAATACCACCGGGGCTATTGATGTAAAGATATATGTCCTTGTCTGGATCTTCTGATTCAAGGAAAAGCAGCTGAGCAATGATAAGACTTGCCACTGTATCATCAATAGGTACCCCTATGAAAACGATTCTTTCCTTCAAAAGACGCGAGAAGATATCATATGCTCTTTCACCGCGACTTGTCTGTTCAACGACTATCGGAACCAACTGATCATAAAATCTAGTGCTCATAGTTTGAGATGAAAGATTTTATTTTTAATAAAATTCCTCCGGTTTACACAATTCTTTCGATGACCTTAACCTTGTCTCGCAAAAAGTTCAACACTTTTCTATTCAACAACTTTTCTCTTATGTGCTCAGACCTTTTGTAAAATGGAACCAATTTTTCTTTCTCAATCCCTGTTTCAGCCGAATCCTCTTCCGCTAATTTTTCATAATCCTCATCGGTTACTTCAATTCCTTCCGCCTCTGCGATTTTATTCTTTATCACATACCATTTTGCGTTAAAAACAGCATCCGCTCTCCTCTTCTGTCTGAAGAGTTGCTCATCAAAATCAGGCGGTAATTTCCCATCCGGATATTTGGCCCTTTCGCTGTCAAGCATACTCTGAATGAAATCCTCGATTAAACTTTCTGGAACGACAAAATCATTTGTCCGCACGAGTTCGGAAACTATCGAATCATAAAATCTAAGTTCGCTATATTCCTCCCACCACTTTTGAAGTTCAGACCTTATATGCTTTTTTAACTCTTCGACGCTATTGACTTTACCATTCGTAACCTTTGAAGCAAATTCATCGTTCAACTCTGGCAAATTTTTCTTCTCAATTTTTTTAACGCCGACCTTAACTTTCTCCGGCTTATTATCAACCATAAGTTCAATTATAAATTCATCGCCTTTTTTAGCAATTGAAAGCCGTTTTCTCAAAACGTCAACAACTGACTCATCGTCAAGCTCAATCACAACATTTTCACTTCTCCTCCCAAGCACGGGCAAGTTATTTTGATCGACGCCTTGAAGGTCGACCGTAACTCTATAAAGCTCATTCTTCACCTCATCTTCTTCCTCATATGTAGAGTTTGCAACTAATAATCTTTTTATCTCCTCCTTAACTTCTTTATCATCGACCTCGTGAGCAATTTTTTCAACTTCTATGTCCCTGTAATTTGAAATTTCAATTTCTGGCAAAACCTCATATTTTATCTTAAAGACCAATGATTCATTGCGTTTATAGTCGACATTCAGAAGCTCAGGCGTTCCAAGCGGGTTGATTTTTTTATCTTTGACAAGATTTTGATAAACATCATTTACAATATCATCGAGAGCATCGTATTCAATTTGTTCACCGAATTGTCTTTTGATAAGTTCAATTGGTGCTTTCCCTTTTCTGAAGCCTTTTATTTCGGTCTCGGCTTGAAATTTCTTGTAAGCCTCCTCGAAATAAGGTACAAGTTCATTCCAAAGAAGTTTTATTTCTGCCTCTTCTTCCGTTTGGCCTAGTTTATTAATGTTTATTTCCAAGCTAAGATTTTTTGACTTTATTTTTAAAATTTTTCGTGGGCACGGGGGGATTCGAACCCCCACGGGTTTAGCCCACTGGATCCTAAGTCCAGCGCGTCTACCAATTCCGCCACGTGCCCAAAAAGAACTTAATTTCACTCTAAAAATATAAACGTTTTTCGATAAACTTCAAAATTGCGAAAATTTAAGCATTTTCTTAAATTCAATCAGCACAACAAAAATAAACCTACACGTGAAATGAAACTTGATTTTTTAAAAATGACAGGCGCGGGGAACGACTTCATTATGTTTGATGATCGCGATGAAAAGATAAAAGATCCTGTCAAACTTGCTCAACAAGTATGCGATAGACACTTCGGAGTTGGGGCTGATGGTATAATTTTAATCAAGAAAAGCAGGAAAGCAGATTTCAAAATGGTGTATTTCAACTCCGATGGAAGTTTTGGCGGAATGTGTGGAAACGGAGGAAGATGTGCGGTAAAATTTGCAAATTTATTGGGAATTATAGGGGAAAAAACAAAATTTGAAGCAAATGGGAAATTATATTATGCAGAGATAATCAATTCCGAAAAAGTTCGGCTATATCTACCTCCTCCAGAAACAAAAAATTTTAACCTAAAACTTAAACTTGGGAACAGATTTTACAAAGCCCATTTCCTCGATACAGGTGCACCTCATTTGGTCCTTTTCACAGATGAAAACAGAATAAAAAACATCGAAAAAATCAACATAAATCACCTTGGCAAACGACTTCGCTATCATCCACATTTCAAAAATGGAACAAATGTAAATTTTGTTTCAATTATGGGCGAAGACATGATTAGGATGAGAACATACGAGCGCGGAGTTGAGGACGAAACGCTTGCCTGCGGGACTGGCTCCGTTGCAAGCGCGATAGCTTCTATCGAAATAAAAAATCTTAAACTTCCAATAAAAGTTAAAACGACAAGCGGTGAAATCTTACTCATAAATTATGTCATTGATAAAAACAAGTTAAAATTTATTTCTCTAGAGGGAACTGCAAAGATCATTTGCGAAGGAAAATTCAACTATGCAGATTGAGGAATTTGAAAAAATAATAGAAGAGACAATCGAAAGTTTGCCGACATGGATAAAAGAGAAAATTGATAATGTTGTTTTTATCGTTCAAGAATATCCAGATGAAGAAGAACTCAGAAAGGTTAAAACTTCAAAATATAATTTGCTTGGACTTTATACAGGTATTCCGTTATCGAAAAGGGGAACATCTTATGGAATGTATCCAACAACTCCAGATAGAATTTTTATCTTTAAGGCGAACATCGAAAGGATTTGCAAGAACGAAGAAGAACTGCGCAAGAAAATTAGGGAGGTTGTCCTTCACGAACTTGGACACTACTTGGGAATGAGCGAAGACGAGGTGAGAAGGGCATTGAAAAGATAGACCATAGCAAAAAGAAATTGAAGTGGTTCAAATAGTAAATGAAGATAACTTGAAGAAATTTTAAATCAAAACGGGGTTTAAAAAGTGCGCTACAAAATTTTAATTCCGCTTTTAATTGCCACGATAAACCTCCTCTCAATGGACAATTCAAACCAAACAACCAAAACTCAATTTCAACCTATCCAAATCCGAACAACCCTTGGTTTTACATTTACATCAGGGAATTCAGATACGCGAATTCTAACTTTTGACTCCGACATCAAGAAAAATTTTGAAAGATTTGTGTACTATACAAAGCTAAACTTCGCATACGGCACATCAAAATACGGAAATGGACCAAGGATCGAAACGACAAACAACTGGCTAATTTCAACTCGAATCGATTGGTTTACAACGGATAAAAGAAAAAGCTACATCTTCATCTCAAACGGTTTATCTGGGAATAGATTTCGTGGATATTGGTCGAGGATAAGCTCTCAATTTGGAGCGGGATATAACTTTTTCTACTATGTTGATACATTGAAATTAAAATTCGGGCTTGGGATCGATTATTCAAAAGATAATTTGGTAGTGAAAGGAAGTGCGGATGATGAATCATTTTTTGCCCTTTTCAAGCCTGAATTTGAAATCATAATAAACAAAAACATAAAACTTGGAAACAACGCGAACTGTTTTGTCGATTTTCAAGAGTTCAACAACTATCGGATAAATTCACAAATATATCTTAATCTCTATATCACAAATCGCCTCGCCATAAGTTTCAATTTCGCTTTAAACTACGACAACAAACCAAGAATAATACCTGAAATAGGAGAAAACAGCAAACCAACTGGAAGGTTCGTGCCTGCAAAGCCGACAGATAAAATTTTTAACATAGGAATTTCAATCTCCATGTGAGAAATAGATCTGCTTTAAAATTTGCGCTTGCAATTTCTGTCGGAATTTTAATTCAGCATTTTTTCGATTTCGAAATGGAAATTTTACTTATTTCTTCTGCCCTTTTTGTTCTTTTCTACTTTGGCTTCACTGTCTTAAAACTAAATTTGCCTAAATTCATTTCAATTTATCTTCTCATCTGTGCGATTGGGGCTTTAAAGTATCTTTCCGATTCAAAATTTGAACCTCAAAGCTCAATTACAAATTTTACAAACGACACATCGATCGTTAAAATAAATGGTAAACTTATCGCCCTCCCCGAAGTCAAAAACGACAGAGTAAATTTCGTCCTCTCCACTCAAAAAATTATTTTTCGTGATCATCAAATAGATGTCTCCGGCAATGTCTTTGTATTAATAAAGAAAGGGAAATCCCCATTTGATTCACTTCCGAGCATAAATTATGGCGATGAAATTCAAATGGTTGGTATTTTAAGAGAGCTAAAACCAAAAAATCCCGGAGAAGAAAGTTTTATCAGATACCTGTGGCTAAATGACATCGATGCGATGTTGCTTTCGTATATTTTAAGCCATATAAAAATTGTAAAAGAATTTGAACCTCAAATATCCCAACCACTTGAACTCTTGAAAGCATTTGCATTTAAAATCAGAAGTTTTATGATGCAAACTGTTAATAAACTTCTACCTGAACAAGAAGCGTCGTTTATTAACGGCTTACTTCTCGGGCATAAAGGCGAAATTTCAGAAGACGTCCAACAGTATTTCGTTAACACAGGAACTTATCATATCTTGTCGGTTTCAGGTCTACATGTTGGGATAATTGCGACGATGTTTTTCACACTTACAAGTTTTTTAAGGGGCGGTTTAACTTTAAGAGTTGCGTTAACAATAATTGGTTTAATCATCTACGCTTTCGTTGTCGGTTTGCCTCCATCTGTGGTCAGGGCATCGTTGATGGCTTCGCTTGTTTTAATAGGCATGGCGGTTGAGAGAAGGGTCGATGTTTACAATATGCTTGGGTTTTCCGCAATTGTGATTTTACTTTTCGACTCGAAACAAATTTTTCACCCCGGCTTTCAACTCTCATTTTCCGCTGTAGCCTCCATCGTATACTTTTACCCCCGATTTTATAGATTCATCTCAAAAATTTTCCCCCATTTCAACAAACCAATTTTATCACAAATCCTAACCCTTGTGCTTGTCTCCACAAGCGCGCAAATTTTGACTTTACCTTTCACAATTTCATATTTCAACAAAATCTCACTAATTTATATCATAGCAAACGTTCTAATTGTTCCACTCGTTGGAATCACTGTCCCACTTGGATTTGCAATGATAATATCATATCCAATTTCAGAATTCATCGCTCAAACATTTGCAAACACTGCATGGTTAGTTTTAAACCTGACTTTATCGATCACAAAATTTTTGGGGAAGCTTCGATTTTCCCATATTGAAGTAGGAGAAGAAGTTGCAATTTATATTGTCTTTGGGTTAATCTTTATCTTAGCATTTGCGAAAATAAAAATCGAAGGAGCAATGAAAAAGGTAATCTTTGCAACTCTGATTCTCGCAAATCTTTACATCTACTTCGCACCAAATGGTATCTTTCCCATTTTTCACAATCCCAACTCAGACTTTGAAATAACGGTTCTGGATGTCGGTCAAGGAGATGCGATCTTCGTTCAATTTCCCGATGGCAAAAATCTTTTAATTGACGGCGGGAACAAAACATTTAATTTTGACCCGGGACAAAAAATTATTGAACCGTTCTTAAAAAAGAAGGGAATTGAAAAACTCGATGCTGTTCTTGTAACCCACCCACATAACGATCATATCGGCGGAATTCCATATGTACTTGAGAAATTCAATGTCAGTATGGTGATCGATAACGGTTTAAATTATAACTCAGCGATTTACAAAAAATATCTTGAATTGATACAAAGCAGGGGAATAAAACACATAGTCGCAAGAGCGGGAAACAAAATAAAACTTTCTGAGTTAGTAAGAATCTATGTTTTGCATCCAACCGAAGCATTCGTTAAGAGCGATGAAGAAAAAGATTATGGCTCAGGGCATAGTGTAAATAATTCATCTGTCGTGATAAAAATTCAATATGGTGAAAACTCTTTTTTACTGGTTGGTGATGCGGAGAAAGAAGCGGAAGAAACGATGATAAAAATCTATGGCACTTTTTTGAAAAGCGATTGGATAAAAGTTGGGCATCACGGGAGCGAAACAAGCAGTTCCCCAGCATTTGTTCTAAAAGTTAAACCAGAATGGGCTATCATCTCAGTTGGGAAATACAACAAATACAATCATCCATCAGATATAGTTTTGAGAAGATATACTCTTATAGGAAGCAAAATTCACCGAACGGATGAGGAAGGTGCTGGAATTTTCACATCCGACGGAAAAAAGATCGAAAAAATTCAATGGAAAAATTGACAAGTTATTAAGAGGATTAAAATTGTTGGCAAATGTTTATGAAATTTCTTAAATTACGCACAGATAAAATAAATGCAGGAAATTGGTTACCATTTAGCAAGGTTGCTATAATAAGTGTAAGCGTATGTGTAAATGTGGTGGAGAAAAACGAAATCTTTTTAGGATTAAATAACTAATAGACATGGCGACAATTGAGGA